>OGYI01000001.1_pt1 | contig 266439 bp, 229 predicted proteins | sample 1576521 | NCBI WGS metagenome assembly OGYI01 (sample SAMEA3541484, study PRJEB24748) | human gut metagenome | biome: human gut; feature: human-associated habitat; material: faeces | place: China | collected 2012
AAAGTAGCGGGCATTATGATACGCCCCGGTCAGATAGACAGGGGAGTATCATGAAACCCGTTATTTTTGCTTAAAAGCAAGTTAAATAAACAGATAAGGCTTTATCATTAGGTTAATCTGAAATTACTGCAAGATCGGAACTGATACCCATAAGGACATACAGAATAGTCCAAATAATTGGGAAAATACATCCCAGTGGAGAAAAAGGCAGCTTGTTTATCCATCTCAAAGGTCTGCATATTTCCCCGGGTTAAAAGGGCAGATAAAACACCTAGTATAAGCGGTAATGCTATGCATATGGTAATGGTAGTTTTGTCGGTTTTCAAATAATTCTCCATACAAAAAAATATATGTAGAAGAAATGTTTTATATGAATATTTTAGTAATTGGCAATTAAATTAGATTATGAAAAAATACCCCAATATGCTTTAATATATCTGTCAAAAAATAAACAATAATTGCTATTTAATATGTTAGAAATTATAATATAAATAAGAAAAAACGCAGCAAATATACCCAAAATTGAAAGGAAGGAACATATGAAAAAAACTTTGAAAACACTAATGCTAATTGGAGCAATAGCATTAGGAATGAATTTTGCGGGGGTAAAAGCCCAGGCAGTAGAAGAAACAACGGTTGTGGCAACTACGGTGACAGAGGAAACAACTACAGCACCGGAAACCACTACAAAGGTGGAAGAACCAACTACGAAGCAGCCTACTACTGAGAAACCAACAACGAAACCTAACGTGGACACAAAAGGAACAAAAGTTAAAAAAGGTGGCTATGTTAAGAAATCAGTTTATGCATATAATTTAAAGTTGGAGAAAGTAACAAAGGTCAAAAAAGGAGTCCGCTACTATGTTTATAAGAAATGCAATAGCGGATATTCAATGTTAAAAGTTGGAAATAAGAAGCTATTAGTAAAATCAAAATATGTTGTCTACAAATGTAATGCTAAAAAAATAGTAAATACATTAGATAAGAAATATTCCTATGCAAACATGAAATCTGACCTTAAGAAACTAAAAGAAGCCTACGGCTCAATATTGAAAGTTGAAGTTGCAGGAAAAAGTTTAGATAAGAGAAATTTGTATTACGTTACTTTAGGTAAGGAAACGGCTAAGAAGACTGTTTATGTAGAAACGTCAATACATGCAAGAGAGTATATGAATACTAAATTTATGATGAAAGTCATTGAAGAGTATTGTAGAGGATATGATACCAAAAAATATCAGGGAAAGAATTACAGTACAATTTTTAACAAGGTAAAATTAGTAATTATGCCAATGGTAAATCCGGATGGTGTAACAATTAGTCAATATGGACCTAAGAAAATAAGAGATATTAATTTACGTCAGAACCTTTACAAAATAGCAAAAGGAGCTAGTTTTAAAGAATGGAAGTCAAATGCAAGAGGCGTGGATATCAATAGAAACTTCGCCGAAGGCTTTGGAAGAGAAAGCGCAAAAGCACCTGGTCAAAAGCTATATGCAGGAAAGAAAGCTGTATCTGAACCTGAGACAAAGGCACAGATAGCCGTAGTTAAAAAAGTAAAACCTAATGTAGTAATTTGTTATCATCAGGCTGGAGAAGTTATGTATCACCATAAACACACAAAACTTAGCAATATGTTGTATTCTATGACAAAATATACTCACGTAATAAGTGAGCCAACAGCTTATGGTACATTTAGCGATTATTTAGATGCTAGAAATATTTATAATTGCACATTAGAAACTGGTAAAGTACCGGCGCCTGTAAAAAATAGTGAATTTAAGAAAATATATAAATTAAACAGATATGTATTAGTAGCAGTTGCAAAAATGTATTCATAAAATCAAGGGAATACAGTATTTTAACAGTGAGAAAAGGTGGTCACATATGAATAAAAATACGATTAAAAAGATAATTGCATCAGGACTAATTATAGCAATAATAGCTGCAGGAACAGAAATTGCTGATAAAAGTTCGCAAGTGGCAGGAACAAATTCCATAAACACCATTGTTGGGGCAGAAGAGATTACTAGATCAGCTACAGATTTTGAAAAGGAAAGACCCACAATAACATCCGTTATAAATAATAAAAACAGCACAACTATAAAATGGAACAAAATAGAATGTGCTAAGGGCTACGATATTTACAGGGATGGAGTGAAAATCTGTCAAGTAAAAAAATCAATTCAGTATACTGATAAGAAAGCAAATAAGAATGGAAGCTTGTACACTTTTAAGGTTGTGGCATACAAAACAGCAAAAGGTAAGAGATACGAGAGCAAATCTTCTTTAGAAGTTAAAAACTATTTCCTTAAAGGAAGCAGCATTAACATATTATCAGGAAAATCTGGAAATAATCAGATTTCATGGCGCAAAAACAGTAAAGCAAACGGATATGAAATTCAATATTCAACAAAAGAAAATTTTACAAAGGGTAAAACTATAAACGTACAAAACAAAAATTCTGCAAAGCTTAGTAAATTAAAGAAGAAAAATTACTACGTGAGAGTCAGGGGATATGTAAAAAAAGGAAAAAACAAATATTATTCAGTTTGGAGCACCTGCGCCGAAATAATTGCATGGAATTCTAAATGGAAATTTGCAGGTTATTCCAAAATACATACAGACGCAGCAACATTATATTTTTCAACAGCATCTAAACTTAAGCAGAAAACAGTTTGCGTAAATGCCGGTCATGGAACAAAAGGTGGCGAAAGTGTTAAGACATACTGTCATCCTGATAAAAGTGCAAAGGTGACAGGTGGAAGTACAGCTCAGGGAGCTGTAAAAGCTACATCGATTAACGGTGGAACTACTTTAAGTGACGGAACACCTGAGGCAAAGGCAACACTTAAACTGGCAATGGTTGTGAAAAAGAAACTTTTAAAAGCAGGCTATAATGTTTTGATGGTAAGAGAAAGTGAAGATTCACAGATAGACAACATAGGAAGAACGGTATACGCAAACAATAATGCAGATTACCACATTGCCCTACATTATGATTCTTCATCAGCAAATAAAGGCGCATTTTATATTAGCGTTCCAAATAACAAGTCCTACAGAAACATGTATCCGGTTTCAAAGAATTGGAAAAAACATAATAAATTAGGACAAAATCTTATTTGGGGAATGAAAAATGCCGGTGTAAAAATTTATGGAAATGGAGCTATGGCAATTGATTTAACACAAACATCTTATTCAACAATAGCATCTGTTGATTTAGAAGTTGGGGATAAACGAAGTGATCATTCAGGTAAGGCATTAAATAAGATTGCCAATGGAATTGTGAAGGGCATGAAAAAGTAGGTGAATAGTTAATCAATTAACTCGGAACAATCCGAGTCGGAGATAACCGAATAAAATTAAAGGCTTGACTTTGCCTATAGGGCAATCTTTACAATTTGCCTTGACTGCGGTAGACGTATTTCAGTAAAAGATAAATAACGCAATGGTTGCGGCAGGAAAAATGAGAATGTTACGGGTGAAAATTAAATAAACTTAAATAACTTTCCCCCCAATGCAATATTTTTCAAAATGTCAACGTTTCATAATTAAATTAAAGAGAAAGGAGAATAACGATTATGAGAAATTTTAAGAAAAAGTTATTAGTTGGTTCATTAATCATTACGATGGCATTAGGAGGTGTATGTCAGGGAACACCGGTTGGTGCTTATGTAAACTATTCCAGTGACACATCTTTTAACAGTGCAGGTGGAAAGAATTTGACAATACATTATGGAACTAAAACAAAATTAGGCAAGTACACCATATCCACCGGAAAGAATAAAGATAACAAACTTTGCATTTATTCAAAAAAAGCAGGTAAGAAAAAAGAATGTTTGGGAAGAGTGGTAAATGGAAATCAATACTTTACTTACAAAAAAAGAGTTTTTTTCTTGGGAAAACAACATGCAACATACAAATATGTTCCAGGTAAGAAGGTTGAGAGAGTAAAGGCAATAAAAAAAATCACTTACATAGCGGGAATTTATGGGAAGAAGAATTTGATTATTCGTAGTAAGAATGTTTTGAAGGCTTATAATGTTGCAACAGGTAAAATGAAAGTCCTTACAGATAAGTTCCCAAAGAATGTTTATAATTTTGGCATTTATGGAAATTACGCATACTGCGAAAAGTATGTTAAACATCAGGAAAAATTATATGCGTATAATATGAAAGAAGATAAAATGATGTTAACAAGATTGCCAGTAGGAATGTTTATTAAAAACATAAAGATGAATAACAATATATTATATTTTACAGGTAATCAAACTACTGTAAAAAACGAGAATGGAGAAATAGCAACATATACATCAGATGATTATAGAATTTTCAAGTGGGATTTGAAGAATGAACCTGAAGAAATGATAAGTAATGCACAAATTATTAATTTCCATGGTGATAATATGTATTATTTCAATTATAAAGCAGACGAAGAAAATAAGATTCAGGCAAAGACAATCCATGAGTACAACATGAAAACCAAAGCTGTGAAAGTAATTAAAACCCCAGAAGAAGTAGATGTTGAATATGCAAGCAAAATTATCAAAAAAGGAAATGTTTTAAAAATATACATTGCGGGTGAACATTATGATGAAAGTAGAATTTATTCTATAAAAGATGATGGAACCGGTTTTAAATTAGTTAGAACAGAAGAAAAGAAATAACTAATGATAAAGGAAATAAACTTAAGCGTTTACAATGAAAAAAGAAAAGTCGGTAAAATAAAAAGTGCTTACAAGGATAAAGAAATATAATAAAAGGTGGTCAAAGATAAAAAATAAAAAGTAATAAAATAAAAGAGAAGAAGGATAAAACAAAACCTCAGTTGATAAAAAAGTCAACTGAGGTTTTAATGTATGCCCACTTGCGTAAAAAGAAAATGTTGCTAAATAGGTACGCACTGGTTGCGTAGAATGTCGCAAGTGACATTCCAGATTCTTTTAAAAGAATTTTGAAATTAACCCATTTACAATAATGAATATAATCGTAATAGGGAGAATCCATTTACAGTAAAAACGAATTTGTTTTGGAATTTTCAAACCTGAGCCTGAATTAACTTCCTTAATATAATTATCCCATCCCCAACCATATCTGCTAGTGCAGAATAGAGTGTAAATAAGTGAACCAATTGGAAGGATTAAATTACTTATTAAAAAGTCTTCTAAATCCATAACATTTGTATTTTTTCCAAAAGGCATGAATCCTGACCAAACGTTAAAACCAAGAACGCAAGGGATGGAAGTAACAGTTATAATAATTGCATTTATAATTGCAGTTTTCTTACGTGACCATTTCCAAAGATCCATACATGATGACATAATATTTTCAAAAACGGCAATTACAGTTGAAAATGCTGCGAAAGCCATGAAAATAAAGAAGCAACTTCCCCAGATACGACCACCAGGCATCTTTGCAAAAATATTTGGCAAAGTAACAAATATAAGTTTTGGTCCCTGATCTGGGCTAACACCAAATGCAAAGCATGTTGGAAAAATAATCAGGCCTGATACAATGGCAACAAATGTATCTAATGCAACAATGTTAATTGATTCTCCAAGTAGTGAATGGTCTTTTCCAAGATAGCTGCCAAAAATCGTCATAGAGCCCATGCCAATACTAAGTGTGAAAAATGCCTGATTCATTGCAGCTACTATAACATTAATAAGGCCAACCTTTTTAATTTGTTCAAAGTCAGGTACCAGATAAAAATACAAGCCCTTGCCGGCACCTTCAAGAAAAATACTGTTAATTGCCAAAACAACCATAATTACCAAAAGGGCAATCATCATTACTTTGGAAATTTTTTCAACTCCGTTTTGTAATCCAAGTGAACAAACCAGGAAACCTACAATAATAACAAGAGTTGTCCAAAATATCATTTCCGAAGGAATGGCATTCATATTTGAAAAATGATTTTGAACAGCATTAGTGTCTGCGTTTACAAAGTCGCCTTTTGCTGTATCAAAAAAGTATCGTAGCATCCAACCGGAAACTGTTGTGTAGAACATCATAAGAATATAGTTTCCTGCCATTCCTATGTAACCATGCAGATGCCAATACTGACCTTTTTTCTCAAGAGTCTTAAAAGCTCTTGAAATACTTTGCTGACTACCACGACCAACTGAAAACTCCATTGTTAAAATAGGAAGACCTAAAATAACAAGGAATAAGATGTAAAATAATACAAAACATCCACCGCCATTATTTCCAACAACATAAGGAAAACGCCATACATTTCCAATACCTATGGCACAGCCGGCAGAAATAAGAATGAATCCAAGTCTGGATTTAAATTTTTCTCTTTCCATATACAATCTCAATTCTATTTTTATTACAGCATTCAAAAGTCATATTAAATAAAAAAACTTATTCCAAAATGGACGACACTGCAAACAACATCTTAAAGAAATAAGAAGAGTTTGTCAATTTAACGTGTTAGTATTGTAAAGTGATAAGGTTAATACACATTTGCATTAGTGCAATTACTTAAAAAAATTTTCAATAACAAAAATATTGAAGTGTCAATAGTTGCGTAGAATGTCGCAAGCGACATTATTTGTTATTATAGTATAAGTGCAAAAATGTAAATTGAAAAAGATTGAAAAAAAGAAATTATAGTGCTAAACTGAACACGTTAAAAAAACAAACGGAGGTGATATTCATGGATAGTTGCGATAGTATTAGGTCGAGAAATGATTGTGGTATTATATTAGTGAAACAGTTAATGTGGCTGTCTGTGAAATATCAGTAGCCATGTTTAATTAATATGTCTTTTTATAAGCACCACATTATGGACCTTATATCACAACAGGTAACTATAGGTTCCACGTTATGTGGTGTATTTTTTATGCACTGGCATAAAAAAGAGAATATAAGGAGGCATATATGAGAACAAATAAATTTGTAAAGAAAAATTATGTAAATGAATTATTAGCAATAATTAAAGGCAATTTTACTGAAAATGAATTAAAAAAGAAAATAGCAAATTACCATGAGAAAGATATTGCAGATGCATTAACACATTTAACAGAACAGGAAAGAAAACGTGTATATGGAATATTAGGGGCTAAGAATGTTGCTGAAATTTTCACATATATTGATGATGTGGAAAAATATTTTGGCGAGTTGTCTTTAGAAAAAGCTGTAAAAGTTGTTTCTTTTATGGATTCTGACGAGGCGGTTGATTTAATTGAAAGTCTTGATAAGGACAAAAGAGAAGAGTTAGTAAATAATTTACAGGGTAGCCTTAAGATAGATATTAAGAAGATTTTATCTTACGATGAAGAAGAGATAGGTAGCTACATGACTACTAATTACATTTGTATTCATAATGACTTAACCATAGGCAAGGCAATGAAAGAGCTTATAAAACAGGCTGGAGATAATGATAATATTTCTACAATTTATGTGGTAGATGAAAATAATAAATATTTTGGAGCTATTGACTTAAAAGATATAATTCTTGCAAGAGAAAATGACGAATTGATTGGAATAATCAGTCAGTCATATCCTTATGTTTTAGAGCACGACAAAATAGATGATTGTATGGATAAGATTCTTGAATATTCAGAAGACTCCATACCGGTGTTAATGGAAAATGGCGAAATTGTTGGAGCAATTACTTCAGAAGATATTGTAGAATTAGTTGATGATGAAATGGGTGAAGATTATGCCAAGTTAGGTGGTCTTACAGCAGAGGAAGATTTAAAAGAACCTCTCCTTGAGAGCAGCAAAAAAAGATTGCCATGGCTTGTAATCTTACTATTTTTAGGAATGGCAGTGTCCTCAGTTGTTGGAATGTTTGAAACAGTTGTAGCGATTTTGCCAATAGTAATCTGCTTTCAATCATTAGTTTTAGATATGGCTGGAAATGTGGGTACACAGTCACTTGCAGTAACAATTCGTGTATTGATGGATGAAAAATTAACCGGTAAAGAAAAGTTAATGCTATTAATAAAAGAAGTAAAAGTCGGTTTATTAAACGGTATGATTTTAGGTATAATGGCATTGTTTTTCTTAGGAATTTATATTCATATATTCAAAGGTTATACATTTGGAAATGCGTTCCTGATTTCAGGCTGTGTAGGAATTTCATTATTAGTAGCAATGGTAATTTCAAGCATGGTAGGAACAGTAATACCAATGTTTTTTAATAAAATAAAAATTGATCCGGCAGTTGCATCCGGTCCATTAATTACAACAGTAAATGACCTTGTGGCAGTAGTAACATACTATGGACTTGCACTTGTATTCCTTATTAATATTTTCGGATTAGCATAAATATAAAAATATTACGTCTTAGCGTGATATATTCTTTTTCTGTACAACCAGATAAAAGGGAATATCACACTAGGACGTTTTTATTTAATAAGAAATCACTTCGGAATTTCTTATTAAATAAAAAGCGTTCCACTAGGGATGCATATTTGCACGAAAGGAAAATGTTTATAACGGGTACGTGCTTGATGCGTAGAATGTCGTAAGCGACATTCTTTGCTATATGGAATAAGCTGGGATGGTGTGGTAAAATAAATAGCAGGAAAATTAATTTGTGAAAGGACAAAAAATGAGTAATACATTTATCGCACAGGGAGCACATGTGATTGGCAAGGTGACAATAGGGGAGAATGTAGGTATATGGTACAATGCAGTTGTGCGTGGTGATATGGAAGAAATAATAATTGGTGACAATAGCAATATTCAAGACAATTGCACACTGCATACTGGTGAAGGTTTTCATATTGAAATCGGAAAAGGTGTTACAGTTGGGCATAACGCAATTGTTCATGGTGCTATTGTGGGTGATAACACTGTTGTTGGAATGGGAAGTATTTTACTTAATGGAGCTAAAGTTGGAAAGAACTGTATTATAGGAGCAGGTGCATTGGTTACGGGAAAAATGAACATTCCTGACAATTCTATGGCTCTTGGGAGTCCGGCAAGAGTTGTTAGAAAACTCACAGATGCTGAAATTGAATCAAACAAGAAAAATGCAGAAGAGTATGTTAAGTTAATGAAGGCAAGCAAAGAGTTGAAGTAATGCATACAAACAAGGAGTAAAATTTATGCAAATGACTACATTGTGTTACATAGAAAAAGATAATAAATATTTAATGTTACACAGAACCAAAAAGAAAAATGACATTAATGAAGGTAAGTGGATTGGAGTAGGAGGGCATGCTGAAGGAAGCGAGAGTCCGGAAGAATGTTTAAAAAGAGAAGTAAAAGAAGAAACAGGATTAAAACTTTTGTCTTATAAGTTAAGAGGGTTAATAACTTTTGTAAGTAATGAATGTGAACCTGAAATGATGTGTTTGTTTACGGCAGATAAGTTCGAGGGACATATTACATCCTGCGATGAGGGCGATTTAATGTGGGTGCCTAAGAAAGATGTTTTGCAACTTCCAACTTGGGAAGGAGATGCTGTTTTCTTGAAATTACTACTTGATAATGAAGAAAAATTTTTCACATTGAAATTAATTTATGAGGATGAAAAATTAGTTGAAAAAAATATTCAGTTTTATTAGAAAGTCAGAGAATTGCAAATGTTTAGACATACAAGAGTAAATCGTGTAATTAAAAATCCTGTAATGAAAAATTGAGTGAAAATAAATCACGCAGAATGGAATCAGATTTTTAACACGAAATAATGTATGATTATAAAAAAGAAAATGAAAACAAGATAAGAAAAAGGAGATAAGATGAGAAGGAAAAATAAAATGAGAGAAAAATTTATATTAAAATTAAAGAAATGTTTAGTCTTGGGAATGTGCTTGTGCATATTCCAAACTACCGTAAGTGCAGCTACACCATGGTCCCAAAGTAACGGTATTTTTTATGATGGAAATGGAAATGAAATTAAAGGTGCAATTGCAAAAGGAATAGACGTAAGTTACCATCAGGGAGATATTGATTGGGCGAAGGTTAAAGCAGAAGGTTTTACTTTTGCACTTCTAAGATGTGGATATGGCGATAATATTGAATCTCAGCATGACAGCAAATTTGTGCAGAATGTAAAAGGCTGTGAAGAAAATGGAATTGAATACGGCGTGTACATATATTCTTACGCAGTGAATACACAAATGGCAAAGAACGAAGCTGACCATGTTTTAACAATGCTTGATGGTGCAGGTGCAAAACCTACCATGCCAATTTATTATGACATAGAAGATGAAAAAACTCAGGGTAATCTAAAGGCTTCAAAGTTAGGAGATATTGCAGAAACTTTTTGCAATATTATGAAAGAAAAAGGTTATAAGGTTGGAGTTTATTCCAATTATTATTGGTGGACAAATAAGCTTACTGATGCCAGATTTGAAAATTGGGCAAGATGGGTTGCAAGATATAATAATGAAAGTGGTTATGACAAAAAATATGATATTTGGCAGTATAGTGAAACCAGTACAGTTAACGGAATTGGTGGAAATAAGACAGATGTAAATATATTGCTGTCAAGGGAATGTAGCGTGACAGGTCATAACTACGCAGTGGAACAGTTAATTACAAAGGGAACAATATCAAAGTCTGGTAAAGCTACATATTATTGCAAAACCTGTGGTCACAAGAAAACAGATATAATACCCAAAATAAAAAGCATAACTTTATCAAAAACAAAATATGAATATTCAGGCAAATTAAATAAACCTACAGTGAAAATAACTAATTCAAAAGGAAGTGTTTTAACTAAAAATGATTTTTCAGTAAGCTATAACAAGAACAAAAATGTAGGAACTGCTACAGTGACAATAACACTTAAAGGAAATTATCAGGGAACTACCAATAAGACTTTTAAAATAGTACCAGGCGCAGTAAAAAAATTAACAGTAAAAAACAACAGCAGACAAAAGGCAAAGGTAAACTGGAAGAAAGTATCGCAGGCATCAGGCTTTGAAATTCAATATGCTACAAATAAGTCAATGAAGAAAGCAAAGACTGTAACTGTTAAGAAGACTTCAAAAGTATTATCAAAGCTTAAGAAAAATAAAACATACTATATAAGAGTAAGGGCATACAAAACAGTTTCAGGTAACAAGCTTTATGGTTCTTACAGTGGAAAGAAATCTGTAAAAATAAAGAAATAATTAGGAAGTAGGACTATGACGATAAAAAAGAATGTGGATGCTTCTTTGAAAGAACAGAAAAATTTAGAAGAACAGCAGAATTCAGAAAAGCAAAATAAATTAGAAAAACAAAATAAATTAGAAAAACAGCAGAATTCAGAAGAACAGAAGGATTCGGAAAAACAAAATAAGTTCAGTGAACAGGATAATTTAAAGAAGCTGAATTCTGTTGAGCAGCAAAGAGATTTGAATGAAGTGTTAGATGAGGACATTTTGCTTAAGTTAGAACAATTGTTGGAACAGAATCAATTCGAATTGGTTTCAGGCAAAGTAAAACAAAATAAACTGAAATTAATTTATCTTATGAATGATGCTGTTGAAAGTTTTATTGTATTTGAAAATGCTAAAACTACAGGGGAGTATCTAAAAGAATATCAGGGCGAGATATTTTACTCATTAAGCAAAGGAGATACAAATAAATATGTTTTGGTTGTACATCAGGGAGATGTGGTTTTAACAATTTGGTTTGAAAAATTATCCATGGAAATTAATTTGTACCAATACGGTCGAACAGGACATTTCTGGGTGAAAGGTTACGAAAACATAAGACAGTTAGAATATAAAATCGCAATCCTAACAGACAAAAGAGATTATTTAGGAGAAGAATATTGTAATAAGGAAGAATTGGAACTTTCAAGGTTGAAGGATTTTCCACCACTTAATTATTGCTGTTATCCATCGGTGCCGGAAAAATATCTTGTGCCAAAGGAAAATCCATGGGTGCCAACAAGTGAAGCAATAGACATAATGAAAAAATATGCCCAGCTTGTTAAAGACGAATCGTTGGTTAAAGCCCTTGAAAAGTACAGAAACAATCCGGGAAAAAAGCAGGCTAAGAAGATTGCAACTATGCTACACCGAAACAGTCATAAACAAATAATTGACTATATAACAAACCGTTTTATAGAAATTACAGATGAATATCCAAAAAGACATTTCGGAAAAGCAAATGACGAAAAGTATAAGCTAATTATAAATAAAGGGAAAAAGCTCCAGAAACAGTTTGCAGAAAAAAATGTAAAAACGCAGCTTTATATTGAAGAACCTTTTGTAGAATTAAAGGATTCAATAGAATTTAAAGTATATGTTTTGGTGGAAAAGAAGAGTATTCTAAATCAGAAAAATTACTATATTAAACTAACAGACAGTAATGATTTTAGAATGTTATAAAGAGTAAGGAGTTGTTATCAAATAGAAAACAACTCCTTTAGTGATTGATATGAAATGTTGTAATAATCATTTTGCTAGGAATAACCTATTTTTCAACAGGAATAAGTTCCATAAGCTCTTCGTTCCATTCGTATTCAATTTCTTTTGTCATAGTCCTTATCTTCCTTTAATGTTTTTATCTTTTTTATAAAAGTTTTTGTTGATAGTTAAATAATAGTACTTTTTAAGAGAAAGTAATATAAAAATATTATCTGAAAAATATAACAATAGTTCAAAAAAATAAGAATAATGTGCTATAATTTAAGTACAAAATACAACAATAGTCCAATACATATAAAGATAATATCTGAATTTAAAATTTATATTGAATGATACTATTGTGGATTTAACGGATCCAGTTATTTTTCAGAAACCTTTAAGAAAGTGATGGGAGTTACACCGAGACAATATAGAAAAAGGCTGCATGATAATAATTAAAAAGAATAAGAGGGAAAATATGTGAAAAATCATAGTGTATTATTATCAGGACAAATGAAAAATGTATGGTGATAAAACCGCTTAATATAAAAGGCGCAGAAATCGTGAATGTGAATCTGCGCCTCTTTTAATTATTAAATAAAAAAATCTTTTGAAACTTTCTTAATATAAAAATGTTAATTAAGGGTAAATTACAAAATCTAGTGAATATTATTACGTCTCTTTCCGGTCATATCAGAAACAACAAGCTTAAATACTGTTGTAACCTTCATCATAGCAGTGTTGAATTTGAAATCTTCTGCATGATATTGATTCATTAAAATTTTTAAAGCTTCAAATTTATGCTCGTCATCAATAAATTCAATAATGCCATGTCCAATAACACTTTCGTATCCCATTGTGCATGACATACGTTCCTCATATAAAATAAAATTATGGTTGCAGTCCATTTCAAAAGTTGCACGATTATCTTTTCTAATTAAATCAAGTTTAGTACCTTCGGAGGCACAATGGAAATATAATTCAACCTGCTTGCCATCAACAACATTTAATCCAAAATTGAGAGGGACTATGTAAGGATAGTCACCATCATTGAAAGCTAATCTGCAGGCGTCACATTTTTTTATAATTTCGACTATTTCATTAAAATCTGTAATTTCGCGGTCTTTTCTTCTCATATTTTCACCTTTAACCTTTAACCTTTAACCAAGTTAGTATGGTTAATCCTTTCATTGTTATTTAATGTATAATAATTTTTACACATATTTACTGAATTTACAATAAAATATTGGTTGTGAAAACCTTTTGGTTCACTAGTCATATATTACAAAAATTAAAAAGTATTTTATACAAGAATAATATTTAAAAAATATAAAAATAATATACATATAATGTTTAGTTAAAAACAAATAAATTGCATAATTATTAAAATAGATAAATTGGGCAATTAGTAAAACAAATACTGTAATTTGACATTACATTATAATTGAATTAAGATGGAGAAAAGACTGAAAATGAAGGAGACGTATTATGGAAAGAAAGAACGCTTGGAAAACATATAATGATAGTGAAAAAGAACAATTACAGAGTTTGAATTCAGATTATATAGATTTTTTGTCTGAATGCAAAACAGAAAGAGAATGTATTAGCGAAACAGTAAAAAGAGCTAAGGAAAAAGGCTATATTAGTTTAGAAGAAGCTATTGCAAATAATAAGAAATTAAAACAGGGCGATAAGGTTTATGCAGTTTGTATGAACAAGACAATTGCCTTATTTAATATGGGTAAGGAACCATTAGAAAAAGGTATGAATATACTGGGTGCCCATGTTGATTCACCTAGAATGGATGTAAAACAAAATCCTTTATATGAAAGTGAAGGAATGGCTTACCTTGATACACATTATTATGGTGGAATTAAAAAATATCAGTGGGTAACATTACCACTTGCAATCCATGGCGTAATTGTTAAGAAGGACGGCACAACAGTTAATGTAAATATTGGTGAGAAACCGGAGGATCCTGTATTTTGTGTTACAGATTTACTTATTCATCTTGCAGCTAATCAAATGGAAAAGAAAGCAGCAAAAGTTGTTGAAGGAGAAAATCTTGATATTTTAGTTGGAACAATACCTCTTAATGATGAAGAAAAAGAAGCAACTAAAAAAGGTGTTCTTGAAATTCTTAAAGAAATGTATGGCATGGAAGAAGAAGATTTCATGTCTGCAGAGCTTGAAGTTGTACCGGCAGGAAGAGCAAGAGAAATGGGATTTGACAGGAGCATGATTATTTCATATGGTCAGGATGACAGAGTGTGTGCTTACACTTCATTAGTAGCAATGCTTGAAATGGAGAAGGTTGATAAGACTTCATGTTGCCTTTTAGTAGACAAAGAAGAAATCGGTAGTGTTGGTGCTACAGGAATGCAGTCACGCTTCTTTGAAAATACAGTGGCAGAATTATTAAATTTATTTGATGATTACAGTGAAATCAAATTAAAGAGATGTCTTGCTAACAGCAGAATGTTATCCTCAGATGTAAATGCGGCTTTTGATGCTTTGTATGCTGAAGCATTCCAGAAAAACAGTTCTTCATTTATGGGAAAAGGGGTAGTGTTTAACAAGTTTACAGGACGTGGTGGAAAATCTGGATCAAACGATGCAAATGCAGAATATCTGGCAGCATTAAGGAAAATTATGGATGACAATAATGTAAACTATCAGATGGCAGAACTTGGAAAAGTAGATATTGGAGGCGGCGGAACAATCGCATATATCATGGCTTTATATGGAATGGAAGTTATTGATAGTGGTGTTGCAGTGTTAAGTATGCATGCTCCTTGGGAGGTGACAAACAAGGCAGATGTTTATGAAGCATATAAGTGCTACAAGGCATTTTTAAAAGATGCATAATTTTTATATAAATGTTATAGAAATAATAATGTAAAAATAATATAATATTTGCAGATAGACATATTTAGTAAGCATGAGATAGTTAGGTGAATCTGTTTCATGCTTATTTAGAGTAAAAAACTTATATTAAAATTAATAAACTTATTTTAAACTAAAAAACATTTTAAAGAATGGAGAAGTTATGTATAAGAATATTGAAAAAAAACAGGTAATTGATTTGAAAGATTTAGTTGAATATCAGGATGGACAGGTTGTAAGTAAAACGTTAGTTCAGAATGACTATGTAAGTGTAACAATTTTTTCTTTTGACAAAGGCGAGGAAATTTCTACACATGCATCAGGTGGAGATGCAATGGTTACTGTATTAGATGGTACAGGCAAATTCACAATTGGTGGAGATGTCTTTATTTTAAAAACAGGAGATTCTATTGTAATGCCAAAGGATGTACCACATGCAGTGTTTGGAGAAGAAAGATTCAAAATGGAATTAGTTGTTTCATTTTAAATAAATAATACAAAAAGTAACTACAATATGATAGAATGAAAAACGGACTTCAAGGAGAAATAATGGAAAAAAACAAAAGAGAAAATATGTCTAATGTATTTTATTTTCTAGGAAGAATTTTAACAAACAAATTAGTAATTGCGTTAATTATTATTGCAGTTTTAGGGGGCATATCTTTGGGTGTAAAACAGGTTGCTTTTACTGACAATAAAACTACCAAATTAGGATTTGAAGATATAGGAGAATTAGCAACTCAGGAAGCACGATGTACAGAAGTTAATGTAACAGACCAGTCGAAAAAACTTTTTGGAATAAAGATTCCATTTACACAGAGTAAGTACATATATAGTTATGATGTGGTTGTAAAAGCAGGGATTGACTTTAATAAAATTACATGGAGCGTTAAGGATAAAACAATTACTGTAAAAATGCCTGAAAGTAAAATTTTAAGTTGTGAATTAGATATGGACTCATTTAAGGTTTATCATGAAGAAGAAAGTATTTTTACAAAAATAACACTAAAAGATAACAATAAGTCTTTTGAAAAATTAAAAGAAACAGCTAGGAAAGATTCACAGGCAAACGGTCTTTTAGACAATGCAGATAAAAATGCAGAGACCATTATTAGTTCTTTTTTCTGGAAAGAATATAACAAGGACGAGTACAAAATAAAATATGTAAGATAAAACAAAAAAATATATAAGATAAATGAGGTTAAGGTTTTGGTTAAAGGATTCGATAATGAGAAATATTTAAAGATGCAATCAGAACACATTAAGGAAAGAATTGCACAGTTTGGGAACAAGTTGTATTTGGAATTTGGTGGTAAGCTTTTTGATGACTATCATGCATCAAGAGTGTTGCCGGGATTTGAGCCAGACTCAAAGTTACAAATGTTATTACAGTTAAAAGACCATGCAGAAGTTGTAATTGTAATTAGCGCAGAAGACATTGAAGAAAACAAGATTCGTGGAGATTACGGAATTACATACGACATGGACGTGTTAAGATTAATTGACGAATTCCAGTCAGTAGGTTTGTATGTGGGAAGTGTATGTTTAACAAAATTTACAGGACAGCCTGCAGCAGAATCATTCCAGAACAGATTGCAGGAATTAGGAATTAAGTCTTACAGACATTACAAGATTCCGGGCTATCCAAATGATGTTGATTACATAGTTAGTGATAATGGATATGGTAAAAATGATTACATTGAAACAGAAAGACCATTGGTTGTTATAACAGCTCCGGGACCCGGAAGCGGAAAGATGGCAACTTGCCTTTCACAGTTGTACCATGAACACAAAAGAGGAATTAACGCAGGATATGCCAAGTTCGAAACTTTTCCAATTTGGAATATTCCGTTAAAACATCCGGTAAACTTAGCATACGAAGCTGCAACAGCAGACTTAAATGATGTTAATATGATTGACCCATATCATCTTGAAGCTTACGGTGAAACAACAGTCAACTACAATAGAGACATTGAAATTTTCCCTGTTGTAAATGCAATGTTCCAATTAATATCAGGAGAAAGTCCATACAAGTCACCTACAGACATGGGTGTTAACATGGCAGGTAACTGTATTATAGATGACGAAGTTTGTTGCAAGGCTTCAAAGCAGGAAATAATCAGAAGATACTATCAGGCACTTTGTGAAAAAAGAAGAGCCGGTGAAACAAAGAAGAATATTTCAAAGTTAGAGAATTTAATGCAGCAGGCGCAGATTACCGTAGAAGACAGAAAAGTAATTGTTGAAGCATTAAAGAAGGAAAAAGAAACAGATGGAAAACCTGCTGTGGCATTAGAACTTCCAAATGGAAAAATAGTAACAGGAAGTACATCTGATTTGTTAGGAGCAGCGGCAGCAGCTCTTCTTAACGGAATAAAAGCTTTAGGGGAAATAGAAGACGATGTGAAATTAATTGCAAAAGAAGCAATTGAACCAATACAGATTTTGAAAACAAATTATCTTGGTAGCAAGAACCCACGTCTTCATACAGATGAAATCCTAATTGCATTATCATCAACAGCAGCTCATAACGAAAACGCAAAGAAAGCAATGAGTCAGCTACATAAATTAAAAAGATGTGATGCACACTCAACAGTATTATTGTCATCAGTAGATGAGAATATATTTAAAAAATTAGGAATCCAACTTACATGCGAACCAAAGTATGAGCATGACGGAAGAAAATATCATAAACTGTAAATTATGATGGAAAACTTGATTTAGTACAAATATTTGAAAATATAATTAAAAGAATAAATATAGAAAGTTCCTAATTAAGTTGATTGTAGAAATGGCTTGGTTTGGAACTTTTTTCTTGGGAAATATTCTTTAGTAGATGAGGAATGTAAGATGATAAAATTGTTAGGCTTTAATATTGAAGACTGAAGTTGGTACTAATGGAGGACTTAAAAAAATCAATGTATTGAAATCGCAAATGAAATAGAAATCAATGTGAAAGAAATGTTGAGCGAATATATAATGGTGTAAATTACAAAGTAAAAAATAAAATTAGGACACCTTTATAACAAATGGTATCTAGAAAAGTTTTTTTTGTATGTTAGAATTAAGAATATAAACCAAAATGAGGAGGAGTTAAAAAATGAAAAAGTTACAAAGTAGAATACTGGCAATTGTACTTGTAATTGCCGTGGCAGGAGCTTACATGCCAATTTCAGAAGTACCAACTTATGCAGCTACTAAAAAAGTAAAGCTGAGTAAAAAGAAGGTACATCTAAAAGTTGGGAAAAAGAAAACTATTAAATTAAAAAATGTAAGGAAAAAGGTTAAATGGAAAGTAGTAAAAGGGAAAAAAGTAGTTTCCATTAAGAAAAAAGGAAAATTAAAAAACAAAATTGTAATTAAAGCTAAAAAAGCCGGAAAGGCAGTAATAAAAGCTACATATAAGAAGAAGAAATACAAAGTAAAAGTAACGGTAAAAAATAATAAAGGGGAACAGCAAACATCAGGAAATGCACAGACATCTACAACAGTTGCTCCTACAACTGCAAATGGTGTAGTAGTTACAACTAAAGTTGTAGAATCAAAAACAGAGATTACGACGGAAACTCTGACAGCAGCCCCAACAGAGGCACCGACAGCAGCCCCAACAGTAGCGCCAACAGAGGCACCGACAGCAGCCCCAACAGTAGCGCCAACAGAGGCACCGACGGTAGCACCAACAACAGCGGATCCTAATAAACCTGCAGCACCGATAGGATTAACTTCTGCAGTAAAGAAGGATTTGCCATTCTATTTTGCATGGGCAATGGCTGAAGGAGTTACATATAATTTTTACATAAATGATACAAAAATTGAATCAGGAATTGTTGCAGGATTCTATAATTGTGATTCAAAATATTTTACAACAGTAGGAGATTATAAAATTTCCGTAACAGCAGAAAAAAATGGATATGAGTCAGATAAAGCTACAATTGATTTTAAAGTAACAAAAGATAATGTAGCTACAACAGTAGCACCAACAGAGGCGTCTACGGAAGCACCAACGGTAACCCCAACAGAAGCACCAACGGTAACCCCAACAGAAGCACCAACGGAAGCTCCAACTAAGGCACCGGAAGATGCATCTCATGTAGTAAAGAATCCGGGGGTTCAGGAGGAAGCAGCTGATTCTCAGGTAGCAAGTAATATTTCACTTACACCATATTTTGAGGGTATTGATGATAAATTGTCATCAACCAAAGGAAATACAAGTAACAACGAAGGAATAGAAAATTTATTTGACAATAATGTTAATACAAAGTTCTTTACAAATGATGCTCCGGCAATCACTATTGCATGGAAAATGAAGAGAGCAGTTACACTTAAGAGTTACACATTTGTATTAGCAGGGGATGCATCCACATATAAGCATAGAGATCCTCACAGCTGGGCAGTATATGCATCAATGGATGGTGAAAACTGGACAACTGTTTCAGATATCGATAATGGTGGAATTACTCACACAAATAATGGTGAATACACATTTAATTGTACAACAAAGATGTCAGCACAATATTTTATGATTATTATTAAAAATAGTGGTGATGATGGAAAGTTGTATTATGGTTCACAGATGTCTGAAATTTATCTGAAAGGTGATGTCGACAGAATTACAGAAAGTAGAGGAAGTGATATTACGGATCAGGTAAGTGGAATAGATACCGGGGCTACTACAATAAACGGATTTAATTCAAATGAAGGTGTGGAAAATATATTTGATGGTAATAGAGCAACTAAATTATATTCTACATCTAAGATACCGGGGAATATAGTATGGAAAATGAAACAGAATACAACACTTTACAGTTACACAATTACAACTGCTAACGATAATTCAAAATATCCAAACAGAACAATTAAGGCATGGAAGTTATACGGCTTGGCTGACGGAAAAAACTGGGAATTAATTGATACGGTAAATGAAAGCGGAATGGCAGATCAGGATTATGCTGATTATACATATCTTGTTGATAAGATAGGAACATATACTCAGTATAAAATGGAAATTACAGAATTGTACGGAAATAGTTTCCAGATTTCAGACATTACATTAAGGGGTAATTCAGTAACTGATAGTGAGTTCAAAGCTTTGTTTGTAGGTGACTGGGATAAGGTTACAGCAAAGGGATATAAAGAAGCATTGTATAATGCATTCTACGAGGTTTACCCAAGACAGTATAAACGTTGGGGAACAGGTTCAGAACCTAAAAAAATATTTGTAAGAGCTGACAAGGGAGAGAAAGGAGTGGCATACACATCCGGTTCTTCAATAGTAATTTCAGTTGACTGGATGAATAATAATCCAAGAGAAATTGGATATTTTACACATGAGTTAACACATGCTGTACAGCAGTACGGAAATGTATCTTCATCATCAAAAGCATGGTGGGTAGAAAATATGGCAAATTACGGTGGATTCCGTTACTATCATTGGGCACATGAAGATACTGCACAGATATATTATGCCAACGATACATCCCTTCAGGACTGGGGCTATGAGGCATATGGAAATAATAAATGGTTCTTCTCATATATGGATTCAAAATATCCAACAACAAAAGATAGTAATGGAAACGTAAAATATGGTCTTATTGATAGTCTTAACCATTTATTAAAGGACAATAAGGGTACAAGATATGATGACAATCCATATGATACATCAACACCATGGAATCAGTTAGTAAAGAAGATTACAGGATATGATTGTATAGAATCTCTTAGATTACATTATGTAGAGGAACTAAAAAATGGTACATGGAAATTTACAGGATTTGGAAATTATTCAGATAATTGGATTACTACAGATTTACCTGGAGTACCTAATATTGATTATCCTGCGTTCGTAGGAAAAAAACATGGAAATACAACCGGTACAAAACTGTCTTCAGCAGTAACAAGCGGAACAAATTTATTGTCAGGTGCAACAATTATCAGTGAATCAGGTTACACAAAGGATGGTGAGTCTTCATCTAAACTTATTGATGGCGATTTGTCAACAAAATGGTGTGCAACATCAGGAAACGTCGTAAACCAGGCATATGCTTTATCAGGTGCTCAGCACTTTGTAAAGATAGACCTTGGAAGTACAAAGACATTTAATACCTATACTCTTTACAATACACAAAGTAAGGAAGGTTTCGGTAATACTACTGAATGGGAAGTTCTTGTATCAAACGATGGAAAAGAATGGAAGTCAGTAGATTATCAAGTAAATCAGAATGATGCAATTTCATCCTTTGACATAGGAAAACAGACAGCAAGATACATTGTATTTAAGATATTTAATTCAGATAATGGTGGAGTTGGTACTGTAAGACTTTACGAACTTCAGTTATATAACAGATAGAAAAATATTTAATGACCCTTTATGCTATTAACAGTGGCATAAAGGGTTTTTTTAGGTTAAAATAAAACTGAAAGGATATTAATTCAATGGCCTTTGGAAATCCGGCAAAAATAATTAGAAAACTTACATCAAAAGAGATAATGGCTAATAAAGAAAATGTATGGAGTATGTGAAACTTATGAAGGAATATAATTAAAAAGACTGAAATACGATTTTCTAATGATAGGAAAAGAGACATAAGTAATTCGATATTTAAAAATAAAAAATTTGTATCGGTTTTGGCATTTTTGTGTGCGGCAGGACGGTCATTGGCGTATCCTCTTATAAAACTTGGATATTCAAATCTAAATGTGGCATCAGATGATCTTGTAAGCAAAATCAATATTAATAATAAGTTCTCTAGTGTTAATATTAGCAGTATGTTTTGGTATATACAATCAGCTGATTGCCTGTAACCCAATAAGCAAAATAGCAATTTTTAATGCATTTATTCCTATATTGGGAGTTATATTCTCGGCAATAATATTAGGAGAGCCAATGAAGCTTAAGTACTTTGTAGCAGGAATGCTTGTGGCACTTGGAGTGTATGTAATTAATAAATTTGATGGTAAGTAGAAGGAGGAAAGAATCATGAAGAAGATGTTAACTTTTGTAATTGCAGTAATCTCGTTATGTGGTTTATTTACCATACTAAAGAGTGACAATGCCTATGCGGCAACCAACAGACTGTTGGAGAAGGACAAGGTATACTATTATGATTTGGATGGAGATGGCACTAAGGAAAAGATATATTACCAGACCCATGTAAGCGCTAAAGACAATGAGTTTTTTGACAGTGTAAGTCTGTTTATAAATGACAAAAATGTATATACAAAAAAATTAACAGACGTATGGGCAAGCTATAAGGTAATTGACTTTGACACTTCTGACAAGACAATAGAGTTAAATTTTCAGGTAGGCAGTTATTCGTATACATTGGATTACAGTTCTTTTCAAAGATGGAACGGAAAAGAAATTACAGAATTTGAAACAAGCAGTAACAAGGCACTGATGTATGGGAGAGGATATCGGTTCAAGAATGTGAAAGGTAATGGAAGGTTCCATATTATTGTGGATACACCTTACGCATTGCCAATAGGATGTTTTTACGCGGATATTCCATTACAGTTAAAAGGTGATAAAATTGTACTGGCTACGGGAACTTACAAACTTGTGGAAAGCTCAAAAAAATATATGTATACTGTAAAGAAAAATATGAAATTGTACAAAACTGCATCTAAAAAATCAAAGAATAAATTTACTTTGAAAAAGGGAGATAAGCTTAGAATTATAAAAATCAAGCCGGCAAAGAATGTAGCAAAACGCCCTAAGGGAAAATATGGTCTTGATAAGAGGGATAACGGTTTTGCATATGTAAAAACTAAAACCGGAAAGAAGGGATGGATTTTCTTAAGTAAGAAAATGTCAAGCTGGGGAAAGAAAACTTTGTTTAAAAAGGTTCCAGGATGGGGCTGATATAATAGTGATAACTCCCTATCTCTTTTTTATAACTCACTTATTTTAAGTCAGCAGGAAAAACAATATCCTGCTGATTTCTTATTTTATCCATAACCTTCAATGCCATAAGAGACCCGTTTGAAAAATCTTTGTTAAAGGCGAAGATAATTGTAAGGATGACGGGATATATAAGTATGTAGTTAGACGAAAAGGGAAAGCAACAAATTCTCAAGTGGAAGAAGATGGTTACTTTTTTGTAAATGATAAAGATATTACATATGACCATATTATGACAAGTCATTATACAAGCAATCTAGATGAAAAACTTGATTTTGTGCAGGCATTTGAATTCTAATTGTATACAACAATAACAAATCCACTATTGCATTATATTGAATTGAGAGATACAATACTATAGGAAATTAAATACAGGGGAGCTTGTAGGCAGGCTGAGAGGAAGTAATCAACTTCGACCCTTAAACCTGATTTGGATAATGCCAACGTAGGAATTAAGTATAGGATTTATTGCGGACAAACCAGATTAGGTTTGTCCGTTTTTCATTTTAACGTAATAATTATGATGAGATTCTGCTGTAAAAAGTATTCAGCAGAACGATAAGGAGGAAATATGTTTAAGGAATGTGTAGAAAACGTAAGAAATAATGTGCCTTTAGTTCACAACATTACTAATTATGTAACAGTAAATGATGTGGCTAATGTTTTACTGGCTTGTGGCGGCAGTCCAATTATGTCAGATGATATTGATGATGTGGAAGATATTACATCTATTTGTGGTGGTTTGAACATTAATATTGGAACATTAAATAAAAACACCATACCATCTATGTTTGCAGCAGGAAAGAAAGCAAATGAATTAGGACATGTTGTTTTACTTGATCCTGTTGGGGCAGGGGCAAGCAAGTTAAGAACTAATACAGCAAATGAATTAATGGAAAAAGTGAAATTTGATGTTGTAAGAGGAAATATTTCAGAAGTTAAGACTTTAATGCTGGGTACAGGAAGTACAAAGGGTGTAGATGCAGATGTTTCTGACAAAGTAACAGATGAAAACTTAGACGACACTATTAGCAAGCTCAAGAGTTTTTCAAAGGCAACAGGAAGCATTATCGCAGTAACAGGCGCAATTGATTTAGTTTGTGACAGCGAAAAATGCTATGTTATAAGAAATGGTAGAGCCGAAATGAGTTCAATTACAGGAACAGGATGCCAGTTATCAGGTTTGATGACAGCGTTTTTAGTTGCAAATCCAGAAAACAAATTGGAAGCAGCAGCGGCAGCAGTTTGTACAATGGGACTTGCCGGAGAAATTGCATGGTCAAGAATGAGTGAAGGCGATGGAAACTCAACATACAGAAACAGAATTATTGATGCCATCTACAATATGGATGGTGAAACATTAGAAAAAGGAGCTAAATATGAAGTTAAGTAATACAACAAAGGAAGAATTACTTTTATACGGCGTAACTGACAGAGCTTGGTTAAATGGCGAAACTTTGTACAGTCAGGTTGAAAAAGCTTTAAAAGGTGGAGCTACTTTTATGCAACTTCGAGAAAAGAAACTTGATGAAGAAAGTTTTTTGAAGGAAGCCATTGAGATAAAAGAATTATGTAGAAGGTACAATGTACCATTTGTAATTAATGACAATGTTGATATTGCTTTGGAAATGGATGCTGACGGCGTTCATGTTGGACAAAGTGACATGGAAGCTTTAGATGTAAGGGCAAAGCTTGGTCCTGATAAGATTATTGGTGTGTCAGCGCAAACTGTTGAGCAGGCAATTTTAGCGGAAAAACACGGAGCAGATTATTTAGGAGTAGGCGCAGTTTTTCCAACCGGCTCAAAAGATGATGCAGAAGAAGTTACTTTTGGAACATTGAAAGCAATATGTCAGGCAGTAAAAATTCCTGTTATAGCCATTGGTGGAATTTCAAAAGGCAATGTTTTAGAACTTGCAGGCAGTGGCATTTGCGGTATAGCAGTTATTAGCGCTATTTTTGCAGCAAAGGATATTGAAGAAGCAACTAAGGAATTAAAAGAAAAAACAATCAAAATGTTATAAAAAGGTGAATAATGGCAAAAGGATTTATTTTTGATGTTGATGGGACAATACTTGATTCTATGGAAATATGGATGGATGCAGCTAAGTTGTATTTAAAGGATTTAGGTATTGAGGCTGAGGAAAACTTAGGAGACATTATGTTTAGCCTGACTATGGCAGAAGGAGCAGAGTATATCAGAAAAACATATAAGGTTAATCTTTCTGACAAGGAAATTTGCGATGGTATAAACCAAAAGGTTTTTGGTTTTTATAAAGAAGAAGCTCCACTTAAAGGGAAGTCAATTGAAATTTTAGAGTATGCTCAAAAGAATAACATACCTATGGTGGTTGCAACATCAACAGACCGTCCTATGATTGAGGCGGCTTTTGAAAGGTTGAATCTTGGAAAATATTTTAAGAAAATATATACAACTACAGAGGTTGGTTCAGGAAAAGACAAACCGGAAATTTTTATGAGAGCAATGGAAACATTAGGTACAAAACCTGATGAAACATGGCTGCTCGAAGACGGAGCTTATTCCATGGACACAGCAAAGAAAATGGGTATTCACACAGTTGGTATATATGATAAGTACAGTGATAAGGATCAGGATATGGTTAAGAGCCTTGCAGATGTTTATATAACAAGCTGGGATGAATATGAAAAAGTAATTAAGGCTGTTAAGTAAAACATAAACATATGATGAACCGTTGTTGACACAGGGTAAAAGAATGTTTACCAGCAAAAAGAGTGTTTAATAACAAAAATTAACAGTTGATAAGTTACTAAAATGATAAGTTAGTAAAGCGGTAAATCGGGGGCACCACTTTTTATCGCTATAAAAAACAGTAGAAATACTGTACCACAATAGAAGACATAAGGAGGAAGCAAAATGAACACAGCATTAACCATTGCGGGAAGTGATTCATGTGGAGGCGCCGGAATACAAGCAGATTTAAAGACAATGACAACTAATGGAGTGTATGGCATGAGTGCCATTACAGCTTTAACTGCTCAAAATACAACCGGCGTATCAGACATTTACGAAGTAACAGCAGATTTTTTAAAGGCACAGCTAAAGGCAATATTTGAGGATATTACACCTGATGCAATTAAGATTGGGATGGTATCTTCAAAAGATTTGATTATAGCAATTGCCGAGAGCCTAAAGAAATACAATGGCAAGAACATTGTGTTAGATCCGGTCATGGTAGCAACAAGTGGAGCAAAATTAATTAGCGATGATGCAATAGAAACACTGAAGGAATATTTAATTCCAATGGCTACTGTAATCACACCGAACATTCCGGAAGCAGAAGTTTTATCAGAAATGAAAATAACTAATGAAGAGGAAATGATTAAGGCAGCAGAAAAAATCAGCAAAAAGTATAATGTTGCAGTTTTGTGCAAAGGTGGTCACAGCATTAATGATGCCAATGATCTATTGTACAGAGATGGTGAATACAAATGGTTTAAGGGAAAACGAATTAACAATCCAAATACACATGGAACAGGATGTACACTTTCAAGTGCTATTGCTTCAAATCTTGCCAAGGGAAGAAATCTTGATGAGGCAGTTGAGAAAGCAAAAGCATATATTTCAGGTGCTTTAGGAGCAATGCTTGATTTAGGAAAGGGTAGTGGACCAATGAATCATGCATTTGCAGTAGAAGGCGAATACTAGAATTAATGGGAGGTACAAAATGGATAAAAAAGGAACATCAGTATTTAGCAACAGTTTAATTTGGTTTGGAGCAGGAGTATCAATTGCAGAAATAGTTACAGGTACATATCTTGCATCGCTAGGAATGGCAAAGGGAATCGCAGCAATTATTATAGGACATCTTATAGGGTGTGGCTTGCTTTTTCTTGCAGGATTAATTGGTGCAAAAACAAAGAAAAGTGCCATGGAAACTGTAAAAATCAGTTTCGGTGAAAAAGGCAGTATTATTTTTGCAGTTTTAAATGTAATTCAGTTGGCAGGTTGGACAGCAATTATGATATATGACGGCGCAGTTTCAGCTAATGGAATTTTTGGCACAGGTCGTCTTATTTGGTGTATTGTAATTGGCTGTTTAATTATTGTTTGGATTTTTATTGGAATTAAAAATATTGAAAAAATAAATGTTGTGGCAATGACAGCATTGTTTGTTTTAACAATTATTTTATGTAGAGTTGTATTTTTCACAGGGAAAGGTGCTACAGCAGTGGCAGCAGATGGACTTACATTTGGGGCAGCAGTAGAGCTTGCAGTAGCGATGCCACTTTCATGGTTACCTTTAATCAGTGATTATACAAGAGAAGCAGAGAAGCCTGTTAAGGCAACAGCGGCAAGTGCCATTGTTTACGGTTTGGTAAGTTGCTGGATGTACATAATCGGTATGGGAGCAGCTATTTTTGCAGAAAATGCCGGTATAGACCAGATTATGTTAAAAGCAGGTTTAGGTATTGCCGGACTACTTATTATAGTATTTTCAACAGTTACAACTACATACCTTGATGCCTATTCAGCAGGTATTTCAAGCGAGTCAATTTGGAAAAAAATTAATGGAAAATATATGGCAATAATAATTACAGTTATTGGAACTGTTGGCGCAATAGTCTATCCAATGGACGATATTACAGATTTCTTATATTTAATAGGTTCAGTATTTGCCCCAATGATAGCAATTCAGATTGCAGACTATTTTGTAATTAAAGAATCTAGTGAAGATAAAAGCTTCAATACCGTAAATATTGTTATTTGGGTAATCGGATTTGCGCTATATAGATATTTAATGACAGTAGACATAATTGTAGGAAACACATTACCAGATATGGTAATAACACTTATATTATGTGTTATTGTAAATTTTGTTATGAAAAAATCAAAAGCTTAAATTGATTAAAAAAACACAGGGAGAAGGATAGCAAATATCTAAATTTCCTGTGTTTTTTATCGTCATAAATTAGTTCTTGATTTCTTTAGTAAACATTCTATTTAACAGATAAGCATGTACAAAGCCTGATATTTCAGGTAGAAATACAATAAAAACTGTAAAGCCTTTAATAACTATTACCCACATAACAATATCTACAACTGTCATTATTAAGAATGACCATATATATTTAACTACAAACTGCCAGGATAATTTCAGAACTCTTCTCACACCGTCATAGAACTGGGCAATGTATGCAAAGGCAGCACTTAAAACCATGTAATAGAATAGAAAAATAATCACGTACAAAGGTAGTGCATATTGAAATACACCGCCAATGGTTTTGGTATTTAAAACTATGTAAATGCTTGTAAGTAAAACAGCTCCGATTACTCCAAGTATTAACCAGACAATAGTGGCAATTTTGAAGTTTTCTTTAAAAGCCTTAAAGAAACTTTTGGTAATGTAGGATTCCTCATCTTTTACAAGTTTAAGCATTACAGAGTAATAGGCTGTAGTAGAAGCACCGATGGTTATAATAGGTATTGAGCATACAAGCCAAAGTAAAGTAGCAATTAGAGTGTCTGTAGCTTTGTTTAAAAAGTTAATAAATTTTCCGTCGTAATCTAAAATATGTCCCATTATTTTCACCTCAATCAATGTAATTGAAAGTCCTTTCTTTTAGTTATTGTTAATTGGTTTGATGTATAAACTGATTTCTATATTCTTTTGGACTAAGTCCTGTATTCTTCTTAAAAAGAGAAGAAAAATAAGCCGCATCATGTATACCGATACTATCAGCAATTTCAAAAGTTCTAAGAGTAGAGCCTGCTAACAAATCTTTTGCTAAGGCAATTCTCAAAGTAGTAATGTAATTGATTATTGAAATGCCACATTCTTTCTTAAAAGTTCTGCTAAGGTAAGATTCATTTGAATTTACAATTTTTGCTAAAACTTCCAAAGATAAATCTTCAGCTATATGGTCCTGAATGTAAGAAATAGTTTCCTGTACAAAATCACTGTATTTCTTAGTGGATTGAGTAAGGAGTTGTTTAACGGTATTAAGTAAATCTCCTATGAAAGTTTTTAACTGAAAAATATCTGAACAGTTATTTATCATGCCACTGTAATCTTTTTCAGGCAAAATCAAATGTGACTTCAAAACTACTCTGTAGCAAATATAATAAATTTGGAAACATATATTTACAGCAGTATCTTCATCAGCAAAAGAGCTTTGCAGTTTAATGAAAATGTCAGAGGCAATATCGTTAGATTTCTTAAAGTCAAGTTGTATTATGGCTGTTTCAAAATCATGTAAAAGTAATGTAGTTTCTGCTGAAAGATTGTTATTACCATCAGCGGCTTTGGCAGTGTAAGTTACAATGTGCGAAGAAGAATAAAAGCATAGCGACAAAGCCGAAATAGCCTGTGAAACACCTGCTGCAAATTCTTCAATGCAGTTATGATGTTCGCTTATGCCAACAAACACCGGCTCGTTGTATTCTTTATAAAACTCGTTAATAACAAGGTTACAGTTGTCTACTATCTGCCCTATGTAATTTTCGTTTGTTTCATAATAAATAGTTATAATCAGATTATTATATCTGTAGCAATAGCCGTTGGATTTAAAATCAATAATTGTGTCTTTAAGCAGATTAATTGAATCTGTTGAATCAACTAATTGAAAGGCAGCAACATAGAAGCCATTCAAATTAATATCGTGTTCAGCAGCACGTTTTTTTATATCCTCAGTTACAACAGAAGAGTCTGTCAATTCCTGAAAAACAGTATCTTTTAAATAAGCAAATTCCTTTTCATCAATTGTTTTGTTGCTTCTTGAGGTAATCAGTTTCTGGGCTACATTTTGAACAGATTCAATAATTTTTTCTTTTGCCGCAGGCTTTAATATATATTCGTTTACCTGATATTTAATTGCAGACTGTGCATATTCAAATTCGGAATAACCTGACAAAATAATAACTGCAATATCAGGGTGGTTTTCATAAACATATTCTGCCAGCCCTATACCATCAAGAACAGGCATTTTTATATCAGTTAAAACAATGTCAATATTGTTGTTTTCTATAATTTCGATTGCCTCTTTGCCGTTACTGGCAGCGGCAGTAACCTGACAATCATAAGCATCCCAATTAATATAATCAGATAAGCCTTTTCTAATGACAACTTCGTCATCAACAATTAACAAGTGAAATTTCATAGTGTGTTCCTCCTTACAAAGTTGTATCTTCAAAGTTAAATGGTACCATAAAGGAAATTGTAGTTTTTTCCATTGGTATACTTTCTATATGTAAGCTGGAATTTCCTCCATACATAAGAAATAAACGTCTGTTTAGGTTTTTTAATCCAACATGAGTGTGACCACCAACCTGTACATCCTGTGTTTCGTTGGTATCAAAAGTTGGAATTTTGGTAAAACCAACACCATCATCAACTACAGATATACAAACATTGTCACTAATTTTCTTTATGGAAATAGTTAAAGTACCTGATGTTTCTTTTGGCTCCAAGCCATGTACATAAGCATTTTCAACTAATGTTTGAATTGAGAAAATTGGTATATGACATTTATCAAGATTTGGTTCAATATCAAAAAATACCTGTATTTTATCTTCAAATCTCATTTTCTGTAAATAGTTATAAAATCTAACATAAGACAATTCATCTTCAACAGTAGCTTCAAAATTATCTCTTGAAATAACTGTGGCTTTTAACAGTTCCCCGAGAGCAATTGCCATGGAATAAATTTCATTATTATCTGACATCTGAGCTTTCCAAGCCATTGTATTAAGCACATTAAATAGAAAATGTGGATTAATCTGTGACTGTAAGGCTCTGATTTCTGCATCTTTTAAAAGCATGTTTTGTTCTAAAATATCATCATGATATGAATGGATTTCGCTTAACATATTATTAACTGATAATTGAAGAGAATAGAACTCTTCGTAATCATCAAGGGAAGAAATGTGTTCTGAATAATTTCCATCAGCTATTCTGTCAACATATCCCTTCATAACTGTTATAGGGCGGGTAATAACCCTACTAAATAAGAAAGCAATAATTGTTACGGCAACAATTATTAAAATAATTACAACTATATATGGAAGTAATACATTAAATAATTGTTTTGATATTTGAGCTTTAGGTGCCATAACTACAGTGTTAAGTTCCATTTTTTCTATATTGTTTGATAGGGCAAGATAACTATTATCTTTAAAAGTTGTATCAAAAAATACCCAGTCACTGTTTTTTATAATAGAATTTTTTAATGCATTCATTTCGTGTTTAGTAGTATTTCCATCGGTTCCGGAAATAAGTTCAACATCTTTATTATATAGAAAAATATGCCAACCGTTAGAAATACTTTGAGTTAAGTCAGCAAGCCATTCCTTTTTGTCAATGGAAATAATTACTGTGCCTAGAATTTCACCACTATCTGAACTGTAAATGGATCTGATGAAATACAGGCAATTGGAATTATCCAAAGAACGTATTGTTAAAGTTGGAGTTTCCTCATTATAAGTTCTATATATTGTTGTTGTCTCTGTTGTGGATAAAACAGATTCATCTTTTGAGACGTGAATTTGGCTACCCTGATTATTATAAACGTATATTGAATTAATGTAGGATTTCTCCCATATATTGTTCATAATAAGAACAGAAGTCATTTGTTTTAAAACTACTGATGAATTAGCATCATATTCATAGTTTTTTCCCAGCCATTTATAAACTGAATCATTTAAAGTAAGTATTCTGTATACAGAATCTATTGTATCTATATTATTGGAAATGGCATCAATTGTGGAACGGCCTTCCTGTAACATCTGCTCCTGATAGCTTTTGGTAAATTCCTTTGCAGTTTTGTAAGAAAGAAGAATACCACTTACAAGTAGGGCGACTACGATTGTAATGGTAATAAGAGTAGTAACCTGTGTTTTGATTTTTTTTCTGTGTGTGTGAGCTTTGCCGGCTTTTGTTATTTCGGTAATGTTCACATTATTAGTTTTTTCTTTATTAATAGTCATGTAAACCTCTTCTGTGTAAATGTATAAAATAGAATCCTATTTGTATTGCTTTTTGTTTATGTTAATTATAACATAAGAAAATAATAAAAGTTGCGTTTATGGAAAATAGACAAAAAATTACAAAAAAATGTAAAAATATGTAAAAAAATCACAAGTTTAAGTAAAAATATTCTATTCAGAAACACACAAAAAACAAATATAATGTAATCATCAAACAGAGCGAAGGAGGAATATTTTATGAGAAAGAAGAAATTGTTAAGCTTGTTACTTGTTGGAACAATGGTAGCAGGACTTATAACAGGATGTGGTTCTTCAAGCAAGGACACATCAAAGAGTGATTCAGGAAAATCAAAGGGCGGAAAGGTAGTACTTAACGTAATTAACTATCATGTAGGTACAGATTACGCAGCAGATTACTACAAATACTTATTTGATGCATTTAAGAAAACAGATGAAGGAAAGAACGTTGAATTTAATTTTGAAGAAATTCCTACAACAGATGCATTTAACCAGAAGATTAAATTATTAATTTCAAGTGGTGATTTACCGGACATCGTTTTAAATGGTGGAAACAACATTACAGCATTAGCTGCTAAGTCAGGTAAGGTTCAGGACTTAACACAGTATCTTGAAGATGACAAAAAATGGAAAGCAATGTTTAGTGATACAGACCTTGAGTTTAACTCATACAAAGGTAAGGTTTATGGAATTCCAGTATCAAAAGAAATTTCATACATTTACTATAACAAAGACTTATTTAAGAAAGCAGGAATTGAAGCTCCTGAAACAGGATATGCAACATGGGATGAATTCTTTGCAGCATGTGATAAGTTGAAAGCAAAAGGAATTACACCTGTAAGTATGGACAGCGCAGACCTTGGCTGGTTATCAAATCTTTGGTACAGTGGTTTAATTGGTACAGCAGGAAAAGAAGGAAACGACTTTATGAACAAGCAGTACCCAACAGACTACAATACATCAGTTGTTGAAGATGCAACAGCAACACTTCAGAAAATGCTTCAGAAGTATACAACATCAGATGCACTTGGCGGAAAATATGACACAATGGCTACACACTTCTTTAACGGAGAAGTTGCAATGCTTCCAAATGGACCTTGGATGATTCCTGATTTCAAGAGCACAGACAAAGCTCCTGAAGGTTTCTATGACAAAGTTGGTATTATGCTTCTTCCAGGTTCAGGTATGGAAAGTGTTCCAACACCTGGTGACATGGTAGGTGCAAAGGATCCTGATAAGATTAAAGCAGCAGTAGCATTCTTAAAATTCGAAACATCTGCTGAAAATCAGATTAAAGCATTAGAAATGGCAGGATTGCAGCCAGTATCAAGCAACATTGAAGTACCACAGTCTCTTAAAGATTCAGATCCATTAATGGCAGACGTATTAGAGATTCAGTCAAAAGCTAAGTACACATACGGTCAGAACCAAGCTTACTGGTATCAGAATGTTATTGATGTATTCTCAAATCAGTTGCCTGAATTAGCTTATGGAAACATTACACCAAAAGAATTCTGTAAGAAATTATCAGACGCAGCTAAGAAAAATTAAAGTAAATTAAGGTTGATGACTGTCTCATATAAATAATCACAAAGAAAATTATATGGGACAGTCTTTTTTTGTGAAAGGATAGTGAGAAAATGTCTACAAAAAATAAAAAAGGATGGATATTGGCATTTGCATTACCCTGTGTGATTCTATTTTGCATAGTGTATGCAATACCTTTGATAATGGTTATAGTTACATCATTTTGTAATTATTCAGTGGCACAGTCACCAGTATTTCAGGGATTGGATAATTTTAAAACAATTTTTGCAGATCCGGATTTCAAAGTCGCAATTATTAACACATTAAAATGGGTGTTAATACAGTCAACATTACATGTTTCTATTGGTTTTATTATGGCTCTTATTTTAAGAAGAAAACCAAGAGGCTGGAAATTTACAAGAGTAGCCTATGTAATACCTAACATTATACCTACAGCTGCAACAGCAGTAATGTATTCATTATTATTAAATCCTACATTCGGTGTAGTAAAAATGATATACGAGAAATTAGGAATTGACACAACAATGGTAATTAACCTTTTTGGTAATTCAAAATATGCATTCTGGACAGTAACAGCAACATGGGTATTTTATTCAGGATTTAACATGTTAATTTTCTTAGGTGAAATGCAGGCAATAAGCCCTGACATTTACGAAGCAGCACAGGTAGACGGAGCAACACCGGGACAGGCTGACAGATACATAACAATTCCATTAATGAAGAATGCATTTGGAACATGTGTAATTTTAGCTTCAGTTGCAATGGTATCACAGTTTGACATTATTTATATGACAACCAAGGGCGGACCTGGTAACAGTACGTTGAATCTGCCAATGTATTTGTACAAGATAATTACTTTAGAGAACAATTATGGTAAGGCAAATGCAGTTGGTGTTGTACAGATTATATTAGGTTTAGTTTTAGTAATTTTAATTCAGAAACTATTTAACCAGAAAAAAGATTTAGAGGAGGTATAAAGATGGCAGAAAAAGTAAGCGGACCGAAATCATTAAAAAAACAGCCGGCTGCCTTAAGGGTTGTTCTAGGCATATTTAAATATTTATTCCTTCTTCTAATTGTATTTATATCAATTGGACCAATTATATGGGCAGCATTAAGTTCATTTAAAACTTATGCGGAAATCAATGCCTCAGCATTATCATTACCTAAGGCATTCCATTTCTCAAACTATGTAGATGCATTTAAATATGCACCTATTCAGAAATACTTTTTAAACAGTGTAATTGTAGTAGGTGTCAGCGTTCTTGTAACACTTATTGTAGTAGGAATGTGTGCCTATGTTACTGCAAGATACAACTTTAAATTAAAACCTTTGCTTGTACTTATGATTTCAGCATCATTAATGTTACCTGCACAGGCTATATCACAGCCATTATTCTCAATGTTCAAAACATTGGGTATATATGATACAAAACTTGGACTAATTATAGTCTACGCGGCCATGGGAATTCCAATGTCATTCTTCGTAATGACAAGTTATTATAAAACAATTCCTTTAGCACTTGAAGAATCAGCATATATTGACGGAGCATCATTTATACAGTCTTTTACAAAGGTAATTCTTCCTTTAGCAAAACCTGGATTTGCAACAATAGCAATGCTTCAGTTTATTAATACATGGAACGAGTTCTACTTTGCATTAATGCTCACAAGTGGAGACACAGCAAGAACAGTTCCAATTGCATTAAATTATTATTTAGGAACATTTGCAAACAATTATTCAGCACTGTTTGCGGCGGTAGTTATAACAGTATTACCAACAATTATTTTCTTTATTATATTACAGAAACAGGTTATGGAAAGTTTAACAGCAGGAGCTGTTAAGGGCTAAATTTTAGAGAAAATTATGGAGGCTTATAATGGAAAAAAATACATATCCGGTAGAAAGCTGGAAAGTTACAGAGAAAAAATTTTTAAAAGAATGGAATTATAGAAATGAGACAACATTTGCTCTTTCTAATGGATATATCGGTACAAGAGGAACTTTTGATGAAGGTTATCCTTTTACAGTAGATGAAGGTTTAGAGGGAAACTTTATTAATGGTTTCTATGAAAGTGAGAATATAAGATATGGCGAGTGGAATTTTGGATTCCCTAAAAAAAGCCAATCATTACTTAACCTTCCTAATCTAAAAAAGACAACTCTCATATTTGATGATGAACCATTTGATTTATTTACAGGAGAAATCAAAGAATATGAGAGAAGCCTTTTGATGGAGGACGGTGAAGTTATAAGAAATGTTTACTGGAAATCACCTAAAGGCAAAGAAGTAAAAGTAACTTTTAAAAGATTAGTGTCTTTTAGTGATAAGAATTTAATGGGTATACAGATTAAATTTACACCATTAAATTTCAGTGGAAAAGTTAAGATAAATTCATTCTTTGATGGAGCAGTGGAAAATCACACAAGCACTACAAACCCATTAATTGATTATGGCCCTTATGGAAAACATTTAATTCCAAGAGGACTTGATGTTAAGGGTGACACACTTATATATGAAGCAGAAGTGAAAAATAACAAATTTACAATGGCATGTGGAAGTGGTTGTAAGTGTGGTGGAAAAATTACAGATAAAGATATTCAGGAAGAAACTGCTGTTGTTACATATCAATTAGATGTAACAGAGAATGAAGAATATACTTTTGAAAAAATCATAGCTTATTCATCTGACTTAGATATGGATAAAGACAAGTTATATGGCTTTATTCAGGAAAAATTAGAAAAAGGAAATGAATTAGGTTTTGACGGCTTAGAAAAATTACAAAAAGAATACATGCAGGAGTTCTGGAAGAAGGCTGACATTAAGATTGAAGGCGATGATCAGTTACAGCAGGGTATCAGATTTAATTTGTTCCACATTATGCAGTCAGCAGGTCGTGATGGTAGAACAGGTATGGGCGCCAAAGGTTTAAGTGGTGAAGGTTATGAAGGTCACTACTTTTGGGATACAGAAATGTATGTACTACCTGTTTTCATTTACACTGACGCAGAACTTGCAAAACAGTTATTAACTTACAGATATGATACTTTAGATGCGGCAAGAGATAGAGCTAGAATTCTCGGTCACACAAAGGGAGCATTATATCCATGGAGAACAATTAATGGAGAGGAAGCGTCAACATATTTTCCACTTGGTACAGCACAGTATCATATAAACGGTGATATTGCCTATGCTTACAAATTGTATTTTGATATTACAGGAGACTATGACTTCTTAATTGAAAAAGGAGCAGAAGTTTTAATTGAAACAGCAAGAGTATGGGCAGATGTTGGCTGTTTTGCAGAGTGCAAGGATAATAAATATTGCATTTGTGCAGTAACAGGACCTGACGAATATAACGCAATTGTAGATAACAATTTCTACACTAACTTAATTGCCAGAGAAAATTTAAGAAGTGCAGTTTGGGCTTTAAATAAAGTAAAAGAATTAGATAAGGAAGCTTACAACAAGTTAGTTAAGAAGTTAGATTTCAGTGAAGATGAAGTTGAGTATTGGGAAAGAATTATTGAGAATATGTATTTCCCATACGATGAAAAATTGCAGATTTATCCACAGGATGACGGCTTCCTTATGAGAAAGCCATGGGATGAAAGTAAGATACCTGAAGAAAAGAGACATTTGCTTTATGAAAATTATCATCCACTGTTTGTTTACAGACAGAAGATGGCTAAGCAGGCAGATGCAATTCTTGGTATGTTACTTTACAGCAATTACTTTACTAACGAAGAGTTAAAGAGAAATTATGATTTTTATCAGACAGTTACATTGCATCATTCATCTTTATCAACATGTATTTTTGGAATTTTGGCAAGTCAGATTGGATATGATGATGAAGCATATAAATATTTCTCACAGTCTGCAACAATGGACTTAGAGGATATGCATAACAACTTTTATGCAGGTATCCATGCTGCAAACATGGCAGGTACATGGCAGGGTATTGTATTTGGTTTTGCAGGCGTAAGATCAAACAGAGGTTATTTAGAAATTAATCCAAAGATTCCAAATCAGTGGAACTCTTATGAATTTAATATTCAATATAAGGGAAGTGATTTAAGCATAAAGATTACAAAAGAGGATGTAACTTATCAGTTACTTAATGATGTGGAAATCAGTTTTGAAAGTTTAGGTGAAAGCCTGACATTGAAGAAAGGAGAAAAATATGTACAAAAAATATAAAGCCATATTTTTCGATTGGGACGGAACAGCAGTTATGTCAAGACAGGCACCTGTGGAAGAAACAGTTCAGGCAATGAAACCGCTTCTACAGAAAGGCATAAAATTAATCATTGTTAGTGGAACTACATACGATAAGATTGCCGGTGGAGAAATTCATAAGTATTTTACAAAAGAAGAAAATGAAAATCTTTATTTAGGTTTAGGCAGAGGTGCTTTTAATTACCAAATGGTTGATGGTAAGCCGGAAGTTTTTGCAGACTGTATTCCAAAGGATGAAGATTTGCTAAAAATACATGATATATGTTATCAGGTTCACAGATATCTGTTAAAAGAATATGGCTTGAAAACTGATATAGTTTTTTCAAGACCCAATTACTGCAAAATTGATTTAATGGTAGAAGATTTACGTGGTGATCAGTTATTTATGCAGGCAGATGAAATGTCAAAATTAAAAACACTTCTTAGTGACCATGGTTTAAAAAATGGTTTAAGAGATTTAATTGACATTTCAGAAAAAATCGGAAAAGAAAATGGCATGGAAGTGTCAGCTACATGTGATGCAAAATATTTGGAAGTTGGTATTTCATGTAAAAGCGACAATGTTGATACTATTTTTGAAGAAATTTCTAAGGAAGGCATTTTGCCTGAGGATTGTTCGTTTTGGGGTGATGAATATGTTGGCATAGAAGAAGGCTTGTATGGAAGTGACAGTTTTATGCTAACAGAAAAAACAAAGAATGGTGATTTCTTTGACGTATCATTACTTGAAGGAACAAGACCTGAAAAGATTCAGGTAGTAGGCGGTAGCGTTGATACATTTATCAATTTCCTAAAAGAGCAGAATCAGTAGTAATCAAGAGTAAAATTGATAAGAACAAAAGATAAAAAGAACTGATAAAAGTCAGAATACATAAGAAAAATAAACAGGAATAAATGAATTGTAACAATGGTTTAATTGTTAGTTATAAAAGGAGCGAAACGATGAAAATTATCATAGCAGATGATTACAAGGACATGAGTAGAAAAGCAGCTAATTATTTGTCAGCACAGGTGATTTTAAAGCCGGGCTCAGTAATTGGTTTGGCAACAGGTGAGACTCCTATTGGAACATATAATCAGCTTGTAAACTGGTACAAAAAAGGTGATATAGATTTTTCTCAGACAAAAACTGTTAATCTGGATGAATACAAGGGCTTAGAGGGAACTCACGAACAAAGCTACAGATTCTTTATGAATGAAAATCTTTTTGACAGAATTAATATTGATAAGAAAAATACATATTTACCAAACGGTATGGCAGAAGACGAAGAAGCTGAATGTGAACGCTACAACGGCATCATTGAAAAGTTAGGTGGCATTGACATGCAATTATTAGGAATTGGCTTAAATGGTCACATAGGTTTTAATGAACCGGGCGAATCATTTGAGAAGATGACACATTGTGTTGAACTTACTCAAAGTACAAAAGATGCAAATCAGAGACTTTTCAAACCGGGAGAAAAAGTGCCTGAAAAGGCATTTACAATGGGAATCAAGTCAATTATGCAGTCAAAGCATATTTTACTTATTGCCAGCGGAGCCAACAAGGCTGAGATTGTTAAGGAAGCTTTCTTTGGACCTGTAACTCCAAAGGTACCGGCATCAATTTTACAGTTACATAATCATGTAACAGTTATTGTAGATAAAGATGCTGCTAAGTATATTCAATAATTTACTTATAGAGAAAATTTGTTTAATCAAACAAATAATAATTACATAAGATAAAATAGCATAAAGTGAAATCTACAAGGAAAGTGTATTTCATAAAGTGAAATTCGCAAAAGAATATTTCAAAAAAGTGTATTTCATAAAAAGGGATTAGCCACTGTTAGTTTGTTTAACAATGGCTAATCCCTTTTAATATGTAATGGAAATTCTTCGAGAATTTCCGTTATTCCAATAAAGACACACTTAGGTGTGAAAATAAATTAGTTGCGATTAAGTACGCATCCAGTGTGAAGAACATCGCAAGGGATGTTTTGTGTTGTAAAAATTAACTTTTAGTAATGATATACTTTTCGTTTGTTAATAAAGAAGAAGGCTGTAAAGCACAATGTTAAAAGTTCTGCAACAGCAACGGCAATCCAAATACCGTTAATTCCAAATAGGATTGGAAGTGTCATTACAACAATAATCTGAAATACCAGTGTTCTTAAGAAAGAAATAGTAGCTGATATTAGACCGTTGTTTAGTGCTGTAAAGAATGAAGAACCATATATATTAAAGCCGTTAACAAGGAATGTAAGGCAATAAATTCTGAAACCATGAACTGTTAGGGCAAACAAATCCTTGTCATAACCTACAAAAAGTTTAGACAATGGTGATGCTATTGAAAAAGAAAGAATCGTTAAACATACACCACATATGCTAATAAATGACAGACTTTTTTTAAATAGATTTTTTAGCTCAATATGGTTCTTGGCACCGTAATGATAACTTACAATTGGAGCACTACCAATTGAGTAGCCGATAAATATAGCAGCGAATATAAAGTTTACATACATAATAGTTCCGTATGCTGCAATCCCGTCTTCACCTGCAAATTTCATAAGCTGCAAATTGTATAAGGAATTAACAACGGAGCTTGATAAATTAGTCATTAATTCTGATGAACCATTTGTGCACGCTTTAAGCAAAATTCTTCCTGAAAAAACAGGTTTGCCAAGTCTTAGCAAACTTGAGTTTTTTCTTGAAAAATAAATAATAGGAACAAGCCCACCAATAAATTCACCACAAACTGTTGCACAAGCAGCACCGGCAACGCCCATTTGCAAAATGTAAATAAACACAAAATCAAGAATCATGTTAGTAACTCCCGCAGACACGATTACGCACAAGCCAAGCTTTGGCTTAGCAGCAGTTACAAAGAAACTTTGAAATACATTTTGAAGCATAAATGCAGTTAATGAAATAAAAGAAATTCTTCCGTAAATCAAACAGTTGTTAAGCAGGTCACCTGTGGCACCAAGAGCAATGGCGATTGGCTTAACTAAGAAAAATCCTAATATTGAAACAACAATGCCGCCAATTAAAGCTGTATAAACAAGCATTGAAAAGTATTCATTAGCTTTTTTCTTCTGACCTTTACCAAGGGTTGCTGCCACAATGGCACTACCACCTGTACCAATCATAAAGCCCAGCGCAGAAAGTCCCATCATAAGTGGCATAATAAGATTGACAGATGCAAAGGCGGTTTTCCCAACAAAGTTAGATACGAAAAGCCCGTCTACAACACTGTAAATAGATGTAAAAATCATCATAACAATTGATGGTAGTACGAATCTAAATAATTTTTTATAAGTAAAATGATCTGATAATTGTATATTCATGTTTTCTCCTAAATAATAATTTGGTTAAAGCTTAGAGATACTGTCTTTTAAAGCCTGACAGTAGTCGTTAAAAAGTTTCAACATTAAGTTGCATTCATCTTTCTTCATACAGGAAAAAGCTTTATTTTCCATAGCTATGAGAGGAAAGATTTTTTTTTCACAAAACTGTCTGCCCTTTGGGGTAAGGTAAATGTGCATTTGTCGTCCCTTACCGCTGGTTAAGGTTAAAAAATCATCTTTTTCCAATCTACGGATAGATGAATTGATTGTCTGTTTTGACATTGAAAGCATAGTGCTTAGGTCTTTTTGCAGGCAACCGTCACCTGTTTCGCAAATAGTATATAAGATTACAAATCCGCTATCAGATAATCCAAGCTCCAAAGCTATGTCATGATAGATGCCATCAAAAGTCTGATAAATTCTGTTAAATGCCATTAAGTTAGGGCTGATATATGCTTTATTAAATTGTTCCATAACAATACTCCTTTGCAATTGTAACTAAATCTTATTAATAAATAAGTTAGGTAAAATAATTTAAAATATTTGCATTTATAAAAATAAATAGGCTTAATAAGTCCGAAATCATACTTTACACATTCTAGTACGATTTCGGACTTGTGTCAACTATTATGTTTTAGTAAATCACTAATTTTTTCTTGACCAAATATATAAAATAGTATATATTATTTAAATAAATAGTTCACAAAGTGAACTATTTTAAAAAGAAAGAAATAGGAAGTAACAGAAAATGAAAGATAAAAATTGGAAAGACATGATAGAAAAACATGGAGAGCTTAGATTCTTCAGTAGTATGGCAATAAAGAAAGCCCACAAAGGTCAGAGTACATCAGCACAGGAATTGGATGTGCTGTTTAGAGTTGCCTTGTCCAAAGAAAAGGTAACACCCGGTTACTTAAAAGATGCAATGGGCATAAGCAAAACAATCATAAGCAGATTAATAGAGCAACTAGAGAGCAAGCAGCTTATAGAAAAAATCCACACAAATGAGGATAAAAGAAGTTATACATTGATAATAACTGAAAAAGGAAAAAAAGAAATTGATGATATGTATTACTATTATTTAAATCCACTATATGCATTAAAGGAAAATATGGCGGAGGAAGAATTTGAACAATTATTCAAACTAATAAAACAGGCAAATAGTATATTGGCAAAATAAACCGCCAACAATATAAAATCGAAAATATAAACAAAATCTGCGGTTAATAAAAATTAAAGAAAGTGCTTGGAACCCGTCGGTTCATCAAGGCAGCGTAGTCGGCTTGATAGAACCACTACGAGGTGGAAGCAGCGGGAGCGTGGTTTCGTAATTTTATTAGACGCAGATTTGGAAATAGTTTAATTTTAGCAAATACAGATTGGCAATAGCTAAATTTTATTAGCCGTGGATTAGTTAAAAGTTGTTAAACATAAATGAAAGGAACAGAAGATGACATTTTATCAGGAATTACAGTTAAGCTCAACAGGCTCAAAACAATTAATAAAAAACACAACAGACAAAAAAGAAAAAACACGACACATTTTAATTTATAATTTCAAAGTATATTTGGTTGTAGCATTTTGCTTTTTGGTAGTAACAGCATTTAGCATGATTTTTGGAAATGACAACAGTGTGCCGGGAGTTGTGGTACTTCTTGCAATACTTGTGTTGCGACAGGCAGATTTTGGAATAAAAACAACCCATGGACTAATCTCAATAGCCGGGATATTTGCAATATTAATAGTCGGTCCAAGGTTAAGCAACATGGTTGATCCGTTTACAGCCTTTCTTATTAATATTGTTTGCATATTTTTACTAATGATGTTTGGATGCCATAATGTAATAATGTACAATCATTCAACTTTTGTACTGGGATATTTATTACTTCAAGGTTACGATGTCGCAGGAAAAAGTTATCAGTTACGTGTAGTCAGCCTTGTTGTAGGTATGCTAATTTGTATGGGGGTTTTTTATAAAAATCAGAAAAACAGACCTCATAAAAGAGGTTTTATGGATATTTTTAGAGAATTCAATATACACTCTGCTAGAAATAACTGGTATTTAAAATTAACACTTACAGTTTCAACAGCAATGTTAATTATTAATCTTTTAAATATACCAAGGGCAATGTGGGTAGGAATTGCCTGCATGTCAGTATGTGTTCCGTTTTCCAGTGACATTGCACCAAAGGCAAAGAAAAGAGCACCATTTAACATTGTGGGCAGCCTAATATTTGTTGCCCTTTACTACGCACTTCCTAAATGGGTACATCCCTACATTGGAATTATAGGTGGAATTGGTGTTGGTTATTCAGCCGGCTATTCATGGCAGACAGTTTACAATACATTTGGAGCGTTGTATATTGCCTCTGGAATTTTCGGTGTAAAGACAGCAGTATTGTTAAGAATTTGTGCAAATATTTTTGCTTCATTATATACAGTTTTGTTTGACCATGTATTTAATAATGTATTTTCATATATAAAAAATAGAAAAGAAAATTTAATAACGGAATAACAATGCTTAAAACAAAAAGATATAGATGTATAATTAAGAAATTTAAGAGAAGAAAAATTCGAATTAGAATAATAACAAAGTATAGTTTAATATAAAATAGTTGAAAGTGATAATTACAAAAGTTTCCAAATCGAATATATTTTAGCAGGTATAAACTGACTCCTTTTATTAAGAATAATAATTAGATAAATAAAAGTTATTCTTAGTAAAAGGAGTTTTTTATGAAAGATGAAATTTTTGGTGTGTTGCAACGTATAGGAAGATCATTTATGTTGCCAATTGCAATACTACCTGTGGCTGGGTTATTGCTTGGAATTGGCAGTTCCTTCACAAATGAAACAATGCTTAAAGCCTATGGTTTGTGGAAGTTAATGGGACCGGGAACAATTGCAAATGGGATTTTCAGAGTTCTTAGTGATGCAGGGAATATTGTATTTACCAACCTGCCTATTATTTTTGCAATGGGCGTGGCAATTGGTATGGCAAAAAAAGAAAAAGAAGTTGCAGCACTTTCAGCAGCAATTGCTTTTTTTATAATGCATGCATCAATTGGAGCCATGATTACAATTAACGGTGGAGCGGAAAATATGCTTAGGGGTGCAACAGCCGATGTAGTAGGTATTACCTCTCTTCAAATGGGTGTGTTTGGTGGAATTATTGTAGGTTTAGGTGTGGCGGCACTTCACAACAGATTTTACAAAATTCAATTACATCAGGTGTTGTCCTTTTTTGGAGGTACTAGGTTTGTACCCATTATTAGTGCGTTGGTTTACACATTGGTAGGAATTTTAATGTTTTTTGTTTGGCCGGTAATACAAAGCGGTATATATTCTGTGGGGGAATTTGTTCTTAATTCAGGTTATGTTGGCACATGGGTGTACGGATTTATGGAAAGACTTCTTATACCATTTGGTTTGCATCATGTATTTTATTTACCTTTCTGGCAAACAGGAGTGGGTGGAACCATGGAAGTTGGCGGTCAGTTAATTGAAGGGGCTCAGAATATTTTCTTTGCCCAGTTAGCAGATCCAACTGTTTCAAAATTTGCAGTTTCTGCAACCAGATTCATGTCAGGTAAATTCCCTTTAATGATTTTTGGACTGCCGGGGGCAGCACTTGCAATATACAAAACTGCAAAGCCTGAAAAAAGAAAAGCAGTATCAGGTTTGTTATTGTCAGCAGCCTTAACATCTATGATTACAGGGATAACAGAGCCCATCGAATTTACATTTCTTTTTGTAGCACCTGTTCTTTACGGAATACATTGTGTGTTGGCAGGACTTGCATATATGCTTATGCATTTATTTAACGTTGGCGTAGGAATGACTTTTTCAGGTGGACTTATTGATATGTTTCTATTTGGAATAATGCAGGGAAACAGGAAGACAAACTGGATATGGATTGTGGTAGTTGGTGTAGTGTATTTTATCGTGTATTATTTTCTTTTTACACTTCTTATTAAAAAAATGGATTTGAAAACTCCAGGTAGAGATGATAGCGATGAAGTAAAGCTTTATAACAGAAGTGATGTGGAAGCAAAAAAAGGTAAGAACGATTGGCAGAATGATAAATCTGCAAATGAAGAAGCAGTAGACAAAATTTCGCAAATGATTTGCAATGGACTAGGTGGCAAGAAAAATATTTCGGATGTAGATTGCTGTGCAACAAGACTTAGATGTACGGTTTTTAAATCTGAACTTGTAAATGATGATATTTTAAAAGCATCTGGAGCTTCGGGAGTAATTCACAAAGGCAACGGCGTGCAGATTATTTATGGACCGAAAGTTACTGTAATAAAATCTAATTTGGAGGATTATTTAGAAACTGCGGAAAATATAGAATATGTTGGTGAGAAGTCTGGAAACAGCAACGATAGCAGGCATGAAAGAATTAACAGTAGTGAAAATAATGGTGGCAGTTTGGAAAAGCAAAATAATGAAGATAAGATTGGAAAGTTTCCATTAGACACTAAAATTATCTATAGTCCCGTTACAGGCGTGGCAAAAGATTTAGGTGATGTAAATGATGAGGCTTTTGCAAGCAGAATGATGGGAGACGGAGTAGCAGTTACACCAACGGATAGTGTTATTAAGGCTCCAGCAGATGGTGAGATTTCTTTTGTCTTTGATACAAAACATGCAATAGGTTTTACAACAGATGATGGGGTGAGCCTGATTATCCATGTGGGAATTGATACTGTAAAGCTACAGGGGAAAGGTTTTGAAATTCTAAAACAACAGGGTGAGAAGGTGAAAAAAGGCGAGCCAATAATGAAAATTGATATTGACTATTTGAAGAAAAATGCACCATCTCTTGATACACCGGTTATGTGTACGGAATTAAAAGACAATGAGAAAATCCGAGTAATAAAAGTAGGAGAAGTCAAAGCTGGGGAAGAACTTTTCGCGATTGATATTTATAAGTAGAGAGTAAGGTTTGGAAATTTAAAAAGTTAAAAATAAAATAGCCGTAGATACAAAATAAAAGCAATTGATTCCAAAGTTTCTATTAAGGCACTTAGAGGTTTAGGATGCAGATTGGAGTATATGGATGAATAAATTAAGAAACAAAGTTTTCCTTGTTTTCTTTTTAATATTGTCAGTTTGCCTTTTGGGTTTTATTGGGATTTTTAATGGGGAGAATTATTTTGAGCAAAAGAAATTAAAGGGATGCAGAAAAACATCTTAAGTTCAAATACAAAAACATAATTGCCGATGCCGGATATGAAAGCGAGGAAAATTACATTTTTCCGGAAGAAAACAATTAGACGGCTTTCATAAAACCTGTCAATTACGAGATTTCAAAAACCAGAAAGTATAAGAATGACAATGGTCAAAAAAGGTACTGTGCTCTAACGATTATAAATCGTTAGAGCGACAGCCCCTTTTTATTTTTTGATTAGCTCAATAAAAGCTTTATGTATCTGTAAATCGTCGTCTAGTTCCGGATGAAAAGCAAAAGCCATTTGATTTTTGTATTTTACACCAACGGTTTTGCCATCAACAACAGCCAATGTTTCAACGGCATTTGTAGTGTCTGAAACGTAAGGGGCGCGAATAAAAGTCATTGGAACTTCACCGATATTTTTTACAGTTCCTGTAGTATGAAAGCTTCCAAGCTGTCTGCCGTAGGCGTTACGCTTAACGGTCATTGGAATTGTGCCAAAATGACTTGTAGTGTCATTGTCAATTTGAGAAGCCAAAAGAATCATGCCGGCACAGGTTGCCAAAATAGGCAGCCCATTTTCGATTTTTTCTTTTAAAATATCATACATTCCAAGTTCCCGGAGAAGTTTTCCCTGAACTGTACTTTCTCCACCCGGTAAAATAAGTCCATCAATATGGTTTTCAAGGTCAGAGGCTTTTCGTAATTCAATAGATGAAACGCCAAGTTTTTCTAAAACCTTTGCGTGTTCTATGAAAGCTCCCTGAACTGCCAAAATACCAATAGTCATAAAAGCCTCCTACTTACCACGTTCTGCCATTAAAAGAGCAATTTCCTGTTCATTGATTCCAACCATTGCTTCACCTAAATCTTCAGAAAGTTCTGCGATAAGTTTGGCATCAGTGTAGTTTGTAACTGCCTTAACAATAGCGTTAGCACGTTTTTCAGGATTTCCTGATTTGAAAATACCTGAGCCAACGAATACACCCTCAGCACCAAGTTGCATCATTAACGCAGCATCAGCAGGAGTAGCAACACCACCGGCTGCAAAGTTTACTACAGGTAATTTTCCGTTATCATGTACATACTCAACCAATTCGTAAGGAACCTGAAGCTGTTTAGCTGCTTCAAAAAGTTCATCTTTACGCATGCTTGTAAGTTTTGCAATTTCGCTGTTCATCATTCTCATGTGACGTACTGCCTGAACAATGTCACCTGTTCCGGGCTCTCCCTTAGTTCTAATCATAGAAGCACCTTCGTTAATTCTTCTTAACGCTTCACCTAAATCTTTAGCACCGCAAACAAAAGGTACTTTAAAATCTCTTTTGTTAATGTGATAAACATCATCAGCAGGTGATAATACTTCACTTTCATCTATGTAATCAATTTCAATTGCTTCTAAAACCTGTGCTTCTGCAAAATGACCAATTCTACATTTTGCCATAACAGGAATAGAAACAGCTTCCTGAATACCTTTAATCATTTTGGGATCACTCATTCTTGAAACACCGCCGGCAGCTCTAATGTCTGCAGGGATTCTTTCAAGTGCCATAACTGCACAGGCTCCTGCAGCTTCTGCAATTTTTGCCTGCTCAGGTGTTGTAACGTCCATAATAACGCCACCTTTTAACATTTGTGCCAATTCTTTGTTTAACTGATATCTTTCGCTCATTTTGAACCTCCTATGTCTAATTCCTTTTGTTGTAGAAATCTTATGGCAAAATCATAATACAGAAAGTGGGTATGGTAAAATAACCAAAAAATACATAAACAATAAGACCAGATTAAGATGCAGAACAAAAATATAAAAGATGTAAGAAAAGTAAAAGAACGAAAAAAAACAGGATAAAGTGAAAATATAGATTAAAATGAACAAAAACGAGAGAAAAAAGAAAATTACCCCAAGGATTAAAAAGGAAGATTAAATATTCCATAAGATAAAATAAAGATTGAATATTTAACATTGATTAAAATATGGTTTAAAGTTATAATCTATTAGGTTGTAAGAAAGATTTTTTTGAAAAAACAAAAAGACCTGTAAACACTTTCATAAGATAAAATAAAGAACGAGAGATTAAGTAAAAATGATAGAGAATCACAAGAGTAATTTTTGTAAAGGATTAAAAGGTGGAATCCCTATTGCATTAGGGTATTTTGCTGTATCTTTTACATTAGGAATTCAGGCAAAAAATGTTGGAATTACAGCATTTCAGGCGGCAGTAACAAGTTTCGGTCTTCATGCATCAGCAGGAGAATACATAGCTTTTACATTAATAGGTGCAAATGCTAACATTTTGGTAATGGTATTGATGGAAATGATAGCAAATGCAAGGTACCTGCTTATGTCATGTTCATTAAGTCAGAAAATTCCCGCAGATACACCAATGTGGAAAAGACTTGTAATGGGATATTTTATAACTGATGAAATATTTGGTGCCTCAATATCTGTTTCAGGAAAGCTGGATCCATATTATATGTTTGGATTAATAGCTGTTGCTTCTCCAGGCTGGGTAGTTGGCACAGCACTGGGAGTGATTATGGGAAATGCCCTACCACTAAGAGCTGTCAGTGCATTAAGTGTAGGCTTGTATGGCATGTTTATTGCCTGTATCATACCGGAAGGCAGGAAAAATAAAATAGTGGCAGGAGTAATTATTGTAAGTTTTGTGTTAAGTTATATTTTTAGTACATTGTCAGTTCTCAAGGGAATATCCTCCGGAATCAAAATAATGATACTAACTGTAATTATTGCAACAGTTGCGGCAATATTATTTCCGGTAAAGGAGGAGAATCATGAATAACATATATGTATATATTTTGGCTATGTCATTAGCAACATATTTAATCAGAGTGCTTCCTTTAACCTTGATTAGAAAAGAAATTAATAACAAATTCATTAAATCTTTTTTGTATTATGTGCCTTATGTTACATTGGCTGTAATGACTTTCCCGGCAATACTAACATCCACACAGACTATGTGGTCAGGTTTAATTGCTTTAATAGGAGCAGTGATTTTAGCTTGGAAAGGCGGTAATTTGTTTCAGGTTGCAGTTATAAGCTGTGTACTTGTATTTGTTGTAGAACTAATAATTTATTAAATTATAATAGATTAAGTTATGAAAATTAATTTATAAAGCGTTAAGCCATAAGAAAGTAAATTAGAGAACATTAAACTATAAAACATTAAAAAGCTATGGATTAGCAATAAGTTTGTACAAGTTAAACTTAACAGTTAATCTATAGCTTTTTATGTAATGAAAAAATCCATTATATATTATAAGTTCTTAAACCATGTTTTTGAAAAATCTAGAAATTCCTTTTCCCAAGGAGTTAAAATCTTATCTTTAGGCCAGGCAAGAAGTAATTTGCTGGTATCTTTTTCTTTAATGGATAGCATCTTAACGTTATTATTAGGATGCATCATATAATATTTTTTTGTTAAAATAGCAACGCCACCGTTTTGTGAAACTCTGTGTATAGTGGCAAAGTCTTCATGGAATTTGAATACATAGTTAGGAGTAAAGCCTGCTGTATTCATACAGTATTTGTCCACCATTACACGAATCGGAATTGTGTCATATAACCCTACAAAGTTTTCGTTTTTTAGCTCAGAAAGTGAAATTTCATCTTTTTTGCTTAATGGGTGATTTACCGGCACAATGGCAACAAATTCATCTTCTAATAAAACTTCATAATTAAAGTCATCCAAATCACATATTGGTTGCATAAATGTAAAATCATAAGGCACTTTTTCAGAATGCATTACTTCTTCAACTGTTGCATACTTAAAATGTGTGTGGGTATATTTAAAGCAAAAATCTGCTGTAAGGGGAGAAATGAAAAAATCTCCGTCTTGAATATATATGGTTATTTCGTTTTGTGTAACATTAGAAAAATGAATTTTACATTCATCCACTGTATTTAAAATAGTAGATACCTGTTTATAAAAATATGTACCGTTTTCATTTAAAACAATATTTCTACCGGTTCTGTCAAAAAGTCGTACCCCAAGTTCTTCTTCGAGTTTTTTGATGGCATAGCTGATTGAAGGCTGTGGCACCATATTTTTCTTTGCAGCATTAGAAAAATTTTCTAATTCTGCGGCATCTTTAAAGTATTTAAGCTGAAGTAATTCCATATCAAACCTCCTGTAAAACGATTCTAATATATAGGTTAACAAAATGCAAATATAATTCATAAAGTATTCTTTATAATTATATATAGAAAAAAGTATTTTTTATATTTGCAAAAGTAATATACAATAATAACGTGCGATTGTTGATTCCTATAGCAACAAATAAAGGCAGGCCTCCGGGTCTGCCAATTTTCTTTTGTGGGATAAAAACGTTTTAACTACTTAAAATATTAACAATATTTGATGCAAAAGTCAAAAAATCTAATAAATGAAAAGGCGGGGAATAAAAAGTGGAAATTATATTGAATATAATTTGTGTACTGCAGTTTGTATTATTTGCGATGCTAAGTTGTGCAGAGATTTATTTGCTAAAAACAAAGTTAAAAAAAGAAAAAAGAATAAAAACAAGGTGAAAAACAGGAAAGAAAAATAATAAACAATAAAACAATAGGAAAAATAGCATATTTTAGTAAAAAAAATGTAAAATCAGTTGAAATTAAATATATTTATAAAGTATAATAATCTCCAAATAAAAAAATATCAGGAGGTAATTATGAAAAAGATTACAAAACTATTAACAGTTGCTTCAGCTATGCTTGTTATGATGTTAGCAATGACATTTACAACTATGGCAGCAACTACAGTAACACCAACACGATCAATGACAGGTAGTGAGAAGGCAGTAACACAGTCTTATACTTTTACTCAGAATACAGTTTTAGATACTGAATTTACTTTATATAAGACAGCAGGAGTTGTAATTCCTGTTAAGGTCAGCGAAAGTGGTGCATTAGAAATAAATGTAAAGGCAAACAAAGTAGAAAAGATTTTTTACATGACACTTTACACAGATGCAGCTTGTACAAACAAGGTATCAGGCTTGTATGATAGTTTTAATGTGGGAGATTCAAACATCACAAAATATGTAGCTTTAGGTTCAAAGAATACATATTATTTACGTTTGGAAACAAACTCATTCTATACACCTAATAATGAGCAGTTTACTGACTCAATTACAGTATCATATAGATTTTTCCCAAGAGCAGAAAGAACTATTAAGTCTGGTCAGACAATTAAGTATTATAGAAATCAGGGCTCAGATATTTATACATTTAAGTATAAGGCAGAAGCAACAGGAAAAGTTACAGTATCATTACCATATAAGTGGGGAAGTTATTTAACATTTAAGAATCAGAAGAAGAGTGATATTCTTACTGAACAGTGGGTATCATCAATTTATAGTTACAAATATAATGTTTATGTAAAGAAGGGGGCAGTTTACTATTTTGTAACAAAATCAAATGGTATTAATGCCGATACTTTACAGTCTATTAGTATTAAGAATACAGCCGTAAAAGTAAAAATGGCTACAAATAGAAAAAAAGCAATTACTATTAAGCATAAAAAGTCAGCAAAATGTTTAATTACACCGGGAGATAAGTCGGCAAAATGGTATAAGATTTCCTTAAAGAAGAATCGCCATCCTTATTTTGACTTGAGGGGTGATGTAACAGGAGTTTGGAAACTTCAGATTTGCAATAAAAAAGGAAAAGCAATAAAGAACATGACATTTAGATGGTATGGTAGCAAGAGCAAGATAACAACATGGGGTGGCTGGAAGAAAGGTACATACTATTTCAAGGTTACACCAGCTGATTCAAAATCATATGGTCTTGCAACATTTAAATATAAACAGGCAAAATAATTTCATAAATAGACAAAATAACTTTGAGGGGCATACAGCCCCTCATTTTTTGTAATAAGAAATTCCTTCAGAATGTCGCAAGTAACATTCTTTGTTTAAATTTCAGATTTTCGTTGCATAAAAATATTTTTAAAATTATACTGATTGTAAATTACGAAAGAAAAGTGGGGCAGATATGAAAAACATAAAGAAGAAGATACTTATTGTTGAGGACAGTGAGTATTATATGAATTTGGTAACAGATAGTTTGATTAACATAGAAAATACTATTCTTTATAAGGCAGAAAATATTTCTGAAGCTTATAGAATCGCAATGGAAAAGAACATTGATGTGTTCATTGTTGATGTGGTTTTAGACACGAAAGTTTTAGGAGATGTATCAGGGATTGTTTTTGTAGATCGTATTCGAACAGTTCCAAGATATAGATTTTCGCCTATTATCATTACTTCATCTTTGGAAGATCCCAAGTATCACGCATATAATTATTTGCATTGTTTTAGATATTTTGAAAAAACGTATGACGTTTCAGAATTGGTGGAAACTGTAAAAGAAGCTCTAGAATTTAAGCAAAGTGAAGACATAGAAAAAATAATATATTATAAAAGACAGGGAATTCTTTTCTCTTTAAGAACAAAGGATATTGTGTATGTTGAAAATCATAATAAATATATTGTTTATTGTTGTAGGGATGGTAAATATAAAGCACCATACAAGTCCTGTAAGAAAATAGTGGAAGATATAGCATCAAAGGATTTTATACAGTGTAACAAAAATACAGTTGTAAACCGGCAGTATATTCATAATATCGATGGAACAAACCGTTATATTACACTTGTTGAAAATCGGGGAAAACTGGAAATTGGACCACGTTTGAAAAAAGAGTTTTTAAGGAGATTAGAGAATGATTGAGTTCTTATTTTTACTGGTAGAAATACTGGCGATTGTTTATTTAATACATAATATAGTAGGTGTTTCAGTTAAAGTTGATGTGTATTTAATTATGTTGTTAGCAATTGGCTTAGGAATAACAATAGCTATTATTAATGATTTAATATGGGATAAAGGGGTTTGCATAGTGTATGGACTTCTTGGACTATACGTGGTTGTAGAATTGAAGAAAAGAATGGTGGATGCAATATGTATTTGTGGTGTGGCATTGTGTCTGGTTACAGTTTTGCAGACAGTTTTGTTCTTGCCAATGGGGTTGCTTTACTATTTGGTGCCTTATGAAGATTTTCTGGTTCTAATAACTAATGGCGGAGTTTTTATTATTTTAAAATTACTAAAGAAAACTAACATATACAGTAAGACTAAGGAATTTCTTGAAAATAGCGGGATAAAAATAATTATATCTATGTTTGTTCTAATATACATTTATTTTTATTTTGCCCATATTTTCAAAATTACAGGTAAAATTCCTATTGAAATATATGCCATGATGTTGGCGTTCATGTTGGTTACTGCGTATATAATTTACAGTTTGCAAAAGTCCAATTACATGCTGAAACTTAAGGAAGATGAAATAAATATTTCAAGAATGTGCAGTGAATCTTTTGAACAGCTGATTAATCATGCAAGGAAAAATCAACATGATTTTCATAATCATCTTTTAGCAATCAAAGGGATGCAACATTCAATAAAAGATTTTGATGAATTAGTAAAAAAACAAGAAAAATATATTCAGAAAATAAAAGAAAATAACAGATACGACAGTATATTGTATACAATACAGGAACCTATTTTGGCAGGCTACGTTTTTAACAAAGTTTCAGAAATAGAAAATGAAAAAATCAGAGTTCATTATAATTTTGCTGTTACCACAAAAAGAATCGAATATATATCAATATTTCATTTAAATGAAATAATTGGAATACTTTTAGATAATGCTAAAGAAGCAGTTGAACAAATGGAAGAAGCTAGGCGAAATATTAATTTTCATATAATGGAAACAGTGGATAAGCTGACCATTAAGGTTACAAACATTAGTGAAAAAATAGAACAGAATAAAATAATAGAAATGTTTAAGGAAGGGTACAGTTCAAAAGAAAATCATGGTGGACTTGGCCTTAGAAAAATTAAAGAACTATCAGACAAGTACAGTTATGATATTATGCCTTACAATCAAATGATTAATAATGAAAATCATATTGTATTTGAAATTGTAATTTACAAGTAGAACATATTAAGTTGGAATTATAAACCAAATACAAACAATATTGTATATAAAATTTCAAGATATAACTAGAATGAAAATAAAAGATGAAGTGCTTTTGTTAAACAGAAACACTTCATCTTTTTCTTTTAATTATTCTTCAAAATCAGGATATTCTGGCTCGCCTAAAAGACATAAACTGAATTTTGAAAATCTAATCCAAATAGTTAATGCAAGACAAAAATTGCAAATTGTATGCATTGTAGATAATTTGATTTTTCTCATTAATACAGACCTCTCTTTCGTAAAATTTTGGCAACTACAAGTTGAAAAACATGAAGCAGAATAGTTTGGTAAATAACCTGTATATATAAATTCCCAATTTCCATCAAATTGAAAATGCCAGCTAAAATAATAAAAAATATAATTACACTAACAGAAATAATCTTGCATTGGATAATTGTTTTCTCGTTTGCCTTAGGTCTGAGAGGTGAGGCTATAGGACCGACTTTTAACAATGCATGTATAAAAATAAAAGAGGAAACAACCATAGAACCATACGAAACCGTAACTAAGTCAGGCAAAATCATAGTAGTCATCAGGAACAGAAAAAGTGTTGAAATAAAGCACATAAAGTAATTATTAAAATGTAGACCACCGCCATTAGTTCTAAGAATAAATAGAAAAATAAATGAAATTGCAAATACATCTAGTCTATGTAAAAAATAAAATATTATTGTAAGTAAAAAAATTTTACTGGCTTCATAAACAATACATGTAAGAACATACTTTGCCATTAGCAGTTCATTATGAGTGTAGTTGTATTCAGTTTCAAGTTCACTAAATATATTCATTTAAAACTCCCATACTTTTATTAGCCCAAAAGCCATTTAAGTATAGAAGCAATTACAGGAAGTAAACGAAAATTATGAAAAAGTATGTTAAATGGCAAAAAAACGCACAATAAAAATAATAGAACAAGGGAACAGAGCCGCTAGGCAGGAAAAATATAATCACCTTAATTTTAAAATTATGGTATAATACAATGGTTACATATTTATTAATTATAAGATGGAGAATATATGAACTTAGATAACGAAAAAAGTAGTAAAGGAAAGTTCTTTGGATATTTAATATGTACAGACTGTGATGGAACACTTACCTATGATATTGGAAAGGTTTCAGAAAAGAACGTTAGGGCAATTAAATATTTCCAAAGTGAAGGTGGACTGTTTACACTTGCAACAGGTCGTTTTCCTAATCATTTGGAAATGTTTAAAGGACAATTTGAAATCAATGCCCCTATGGCTTCTTTAAATGGAACATTATTATATGATACAAAAAATAATAAGCCCATAAAAACATGGACGGTTTCATCGAAAAAGTGTCTTAATATGATTAAGTACATATTAGAAAAATATGATATATGGGAACTTTGGATTAATGGTGTTACAAGTGAAGGCAAATTCACCGGTGTGGGTTATAAGCCTTCTGAACATAAAAAAGGTGATGGCAGTATAGATGAAACATTTAATGAGATGCCTTTTGAAATATTTAAGATAGTAGTAATGCAACCGGAGAATTTAACATATATTATTCAAAAGGATTTAAAAGAAAAGTTCGGTCAGGAATTTAGATTTGATACAAGCTGGGCTAACGGGCTTGAAATACAAAGTATTGACAGCGGAAAAGGTGTTGCTGTTAAGTACATGAAGGAAAATGTATGCAAAAATGTTCATACTACTATTGGCATAGGTGATTATGAAAATGATTTGTCATTACTTGAAAGCTCTGACATTGGCTATGCTGTAGATAATGCTATAGACAGTGTGAAAGAAGCAGCAGACAGAATAACAGTTGCAAATACAAATGATGCAATAGCTGCCATAATTGAGGAACTGGAAAATAACATAGATGCAAAACAATAGGAGAAAAGAATGAATAAGAAAGTTAAAATAACAGCTATAGCGTTAGTGGTTATAGTGCTTTTAGTAATACTTGTAACTTGCTTTAGTAATAAAGAAGATACGAATAATATAAATGAAACAACTGTTGAAACAACATCAGCTAAAGAAAAAATAAAAACAAATTTTACCACAGAGAGAGAAGAAGAAGAAGAAGAAGAAGAAGAAGAAACAGACACAAAAGAGTATGCAACTTTACCTGAAGTAACTGAAACAGAGAATAATGAAACAACTGATTATTTTCAGAATGTAAGTGTGTATGAGGAAACAACAAAGAAAAGTAAAAAATCAAAAAAGAAGAAGAACACAGATAAAAAAGAGTCAGAAGCATATCCTGGTGAAAATGATGGTTGGTCACCAATTGTATCTCCTGATGATTTAGATTAAAAACAGGAATAGAGGTATAAAATGGATGACAAATTAGTTGTAAAAACCGCTGTAAAAGTATCAACAGTGAGTATTGTACTTAATATTGTTTTAAGTATGTTAAAATTATTGGCAGGAATATTTGGAAAATCAATGGCAATGCTTTCTGATGCCATACATTCCCTTTCAGATGTGTTTGGCTCCATAATTGTAATAATTGGGGTGAAAGTTTCAAAAAAGAAGGAAGATGCAGACCATCCTTTCGGTCATGACAGATTAGAATGTCTTGCAAGCCTTGCCCTTGGTGCAATATTGTTTTTTACCGGTGCAATGCTAGCCTACGAAGGAATTAATAAAATATACACTAAGGCACCAATAAGCACACCTGGAAAAATAGCATTATTTGCAGCCATTGTATCAATTATTGCAAAGGAAGGAATGTTTTGGTATACAAAGATTAATGCTAACAGAATTAATTCCGATGCATTAAGGGCAGAAGCATGGCACCACAGATCCGATGCACTTTCATCTGTAGGAAGTTTGATTGGTGTAGCAGGTGCAATGTTAGGACTAAAGATTTTAGATCCTATTATGGGTTGCGTTATTGGCTTGGTAATCATAAAAGTTGCCTTTGATATTGCAAAAGAAGCCATTGATAAAATGGTTGATAAAGCCTGTGATGATGAAACAATAGAAAAAATGAAAAAAGAAGTGCATAATGTTGACGGAGTAAAAGGGCTTGACTTAATAAAGACAAGAATGTTTGGAACAAAAATTTACGTTGAAATCGAAATAAGTGTTGACGGAAATTTAATTTTAAAGGATGCACATGCTATTGCAGAGCAGGTTCATGACAACATTGAAAAGAATTTTGAATATGTAAAACATTGTGTTGTACATGTGAATCCGTATGGTTATAAGCATAAAAAGAAGCAATAGTTATCAATAAGGTACTTTATTCAACAAAAAAGCAGTTTTTTTGAAATAGTCGGTTTACACCGGCTATTTTTTGTGTATAATATATGTTGGACCGACAGATACTTAAAAAAGAAACAAAGTTTCGATTTTAGAAAGGACATTGCATTGAAACAACAAGATTTTAATCAGAAAATTGAGGAATTAGTTGCAATTGGTCAGAACAAAGCTGGCAAATTAACAACAGAAGAAATCAGAGAATTTTTTAGTAAGGACAAGCTTACTGCTAAGCAGGAAAGTACAGTTCTTACAAAAATTAAAGAACATAATGTTGCTGTTGTTATAGCCAAGAAGGATACAAGTTCTGATAATACAGCTCCTCAGAAAGAAGAAACGGAAGTAAAGGATATGTCAGACAGTGATGAAATGGTAGAAATTAATGTTGATTTAATTACTGATGTTACAGAACCAACTGACGAAGATATTGCTTCGGTAGCTGAGGACGAAGAGGATTTATTGGATTCTACAGACGAGAATTTTGAAGACGATAAGGAAAGTTCAGCAGAGTTAGATGCTATTGATTTGCTCGAGGGTGTAGGAACAGAAGATCCTGTTAGAATGTATTTAAAGGAAATTGGTACTGTTGCTTTGTTAACAGCAGAGGAAGAGTTAGAACTTGCAAAACGCAAGACTGAGGGAGATCCTATTGCAAAAGAAAAATTAATAGAGGCAAACCTACGTCTGGTTGTAAGTATCGCAAAGAGATACACAGGACGTGGAATGAGTTTTCTTGACTTAGTTCAGGAAGGTAATTTAGGTCTTATAAAGGGCGTTGAAAAATTTGATTACACTAAAGGTTATAAGTTAAGTACATATGCTACATGGTGGATTAGACAGTCGGTTACAAGAGCATTGGCGGATCATGCCAGAACAATCCGTGTACCTGTTCATATGGTAGAAACTATTAACAGAATGTCAAAGATGCAAAGAAAGCTTACTTTAGAGTTAGGTTATGAACCATCAACTAAGGAATTAGCAGATGCACTTGAAATGACAGAAGAAAAAGTATTAGAAATTATGCAGATTGCAAGAGAACCTGCATCACTTGAAACTCCTATAGGAGAGGAAGATGATTCAAACCTTGGCGATTTCGTAGCAGATAATAATACTGTTACTCCTGAGGCAAACATTGAATCAGTAATGCTTCGTGATCATATAGATGTTTTATTACAGGATTTAAAAGATAGAGAGCGTGAGGTTATTATTCTTCGATTTGGTTTAAGAGACGGTCATCCTAGAACACTTGAAGAAGTTGGTAAGATTTTTAGTGTTACAAGAGAACGTATCAGACAGATTGAAGCAAAAGCCTTAAGAAAGTTAAGAAATCCCGTTAGAAGTAAGAAAATTAAAGACTTTTTAGGCGAGTAAACTTAACTAAAAAAGAAAAAATGCATATTAAACTTAATTTTGTTTGACAAACGTGTCGAAATAGTTTATAAAATTAAGTAGAGATTAATGAGGGTACAAGGAAGTACATAGGTAAAATAGCTTATGGTTCTTTGTGCCCTTTTTCGTTTATTATAAAGAATATTTGTTGAAGATGATAAACAAAGAAAACAAACCATAAGAGCTATTGGTAATGTCTTTATAATAAACTCATTGATAGATAAATTAAGGAGGAAAAATCATGGATCAGAATGTACTATTCAAAGAAGCTGAAGAAAATGGACTATATGATTCTCGTTTTGAACACGATAACTGCGGTATTGGAGCTGTAGTAAACATTAAGGGAAAAAAGAGTCATGAGACAGTTGAAAATGCACTTAAAATTGTTGAAAACCTAGAGCATCGTGCTGGTAAAGATGCTGAAGGTAAAACAGGTGATGGTGTTGGTATTATGCTTCAGATTTCCCACAAGTTTTTTAAGAAGGTAACAAAGCCATTAGGTTTTGATATTGGAGAAGAAAGAGAATATGGTGTGGGAATGTTTTTCATGCCACAGGATGACTTAAAGCGTCATAGAGAAATGAAGATGCTTGAAATCATTACTGAAAAAGAAGGCCTTGAATTTTTAGGTTGGAGAGAAGTTCCTGTTCATCCTGAAGTATTAGGTTCAAAAGCTTTAGAATGTATGCCTTATATTATGCAGTGTTTTATTAAGAAACCTGAAGATGTTGAAAAAGGATTAGCATTTGACAGAAAACTTTACATTGTAAGAAGAGTTTTCTCACATAGTAATGCCGGAACTTATACAGTGTCAATGTCAAGCAGAACAATTGTATATAAGGGGATGTTTTTAGTTGACCAGTTAGGACCTTTCTTTGCAGACTTAATGGACAAAAATTATGAGTCAGCAATTGCTTTGGTACATTCAAGATTCTCAACAAATACACAGCCAAGCTGGAGAAGAGCTCATCCTAACAGATTTATTGTTCACAACGGTGAAATCAATACAATTAGAGGAAATGCTGATAATATGTTAGCCAGAGAAGAATCAATGACTAGCGAATACATGGAAAGTTCATTACAGAAGGTCATGCCTGTAGTTGATGTAAACGGTTCAGACTCAGCAATGCTTGATAATACATTAGAATTTTTAGTAATGAATGGTGTTGAGCTTCCTTTAGCAGTAATGATGTGTATACCTGAACCATGGGAAAAGAATGATACAATCAGCCAGTCAAAGAGAGATTTTTATCAGTATTATGCAACAATGATGGAACCATGGGATGGACCTGCATCAATACTTTTCTCTGATGGTGATTACATGGGAGCAATCCTTGATAGAAACGGACTTCGTCCTTCAAGATATTACATTACAAGTGATGACCAGTTAATTCTTTCATCAGAAGTAGGGGTACTTGATATACCTGCTGAAAAAATAGTTGTAAAAGAACGTCTCCGTCCGGGCCGTATGTTACTGGTAGATACAGTTAAAGGAAAATTAATTGACGATGACGAATTAAAAGAAAGCTATGCAGCAAGAAAACCATATGGTGAATGGTTAAACAACAACTTAGTTTATTTAAAAGACATTAACATACCAAATGTAAAAGTAGAAACTTATGACAAAGAAGAACGCCAGAGATTACAGAAAAACTTTGGTTATACATTTGAAGATTTAAAGAGAATTATTCCAATGGCAAATAATGGAATTGAAGCTACAAAGGCAATGGGTAAGGATACACCACTTGCAGTTTTAAGTGATAGAACTCATCCATTATTCAACTACTTTAAACAGTTATTTGCACAGGTTACAAACCCGCCAATTGATGCAATTAGAGAAGAGATTGTAACGTCAACATCTGTTTACATTGGAAAAGACGGAAATATATTAGAAGAGCAGCCTGAAAACTGTAAGGTTCTTAAGATTAAACATCCAATTCTTACAAATACGGATATTTTGAAATTAAAGAACATTAACAAATCGGGATTTAAGGCAGCAGTTGTACCAATTGTTTATTACAAAGGTATAGATATTGAAAAAGCTATTGAACAGGTATTTGTGGAAGTTGATAAGGCTCATAAAGATGGAGCAAATATTATTATTCTTTCAGATAGAGGAGTAGATGAATATCATGTACAGATTCCATCACTTCTAGCAGTTTCAGCTGTTCATCAGCATTTAGTAAAAACAAAGAAGAGAACAACATTATCATTAGTTCTTGAAAGTGGTGAACCAAGAGAAGTACATCATTTTGCAACATTGTTAGGCTATGGTGCCAGTGCAATTAATCCATATCTTGCACATGAAACAATCAAGCAGATGGTTGATGAAGATATGATTCAAAAAGATCCATATGCAGCAATTGATGATTACAACAAAGCTATTTTAGGTGGTATTGTAAAAATCGCATCTAAGATGGGTATTTCAACAATTCAGTCATATCAGGGTTCACAGATTTTTGAAGCTATTGGTATTAGCAAAGAAGTAATTGATAAATACTTTACAGGTACAGTTAGTAGAGTTGAAGGAATTACAATGAAAGATATTGAAGATGGAGTTGAGGAACTTCATTCAAAGGCATTTGATCCATTAGGATTAGATGTAGATTTAACATTGGAAAGTAATGGCGAGCATAAGCTTAGAAGTGGTAAGGAAGAACATAAGTATAATCCGGCTACAATCCATACTTTACAGCAGGCTACATGGACAGACAATTATCAGTTATTTAAACAGTATACACACATGATTGATGAAGAAATGGCACCATTCCATTTACGTGGATTAATGGATTTCAATTATCCTGAAAATGGTGGCATTCCACTTGATGAAGTAGAAAGTGTTGAATCAATTATGAAGAGATTCAAAACAGGTGCAATGTCATACGGTTCTATTTCACAGGAAGCACATGAAACAATGGCAATTGCAATGAATATGATTGGCGGCCGTTCAAACTCAGGTGAAGGTGGAGAATCAATTGAACGTTTAACAATTGGAGAAGACGGTCTTAACAAATGTTCAAAAATTAAGCAGGTTGCTTCAGGACGTTTTGGTGTAACATCAAGATATCTTGTAAGTGCCGAAGAAATACAGATTAAGATGGCTCAGGGTGCAAAGCCTGGTGAAGGTGGACATTTACCAGGTAAGAAAGTTTATCCATGGGTTGCTAAAACAAGATATTCAACACCGGGTGTAAGTTTAATTTCACCACCACCACATCATGATATTTACTCAATTGAAGATTTAGCACAGCTTATTTATGATTTAAAGAACTCAAACAGAGATGCAAGAATTTCAGTTAAGTTAGTATCAGAGGCAGGTGTTGGTACAGTTGCAGCAGGTGTTGCAAAAGCAGGTGCTCAGGTAATTTTAGTTTCAGGTTTTGATGGTGGTACAGGTGCCGCTCCTGAAAACTCAATTTACAATGCAGGACTTCCTTGGGAATTAGGTTTGGCAGAAGCACATCAGACATTAATTGCAAATGGTCTTAGAAATAAGGTAGTTGTGGAAACTGATGGTAAATTAATGAGTGGTAGAGACGTAGCAATTGCAGCTATGCTTGGTGCAGAAGAATATGGTTTTGCAACAGCTCCACTTGTAACTATGGGTTGTGTAATGATGAGAGTTTGTAACTTAGATACGTGTCCTGTGGGTGTTGCCACACAGAACCCTGAACTTCGTAAGAGATTTAAAGGAAAACCAGAATATGTTGTAAACTTTATGAAGTTTATTGCAGAAGAACTTCGTGAATATATGGCAAAACTTGGTGTTAGAACATTAGATGAGTTAATTGGCAGATCAGACTTACTGAAGGTTAAAGACGGAGTAGACCAGAAGAAAGCAGCAGAAGTTGATTTAAGCAAGATTTTAAGCACTGACTTTGCACAGGAAAGGGTTAACTACAATAAGAAGAATGTATATGACTTTAAGCTTGAAAGCACAAAGGATATGACAGTGCTTCTTCCAAAAATGAAGAAAGCTCTTGATGAAAAGAAAGCAACTTCAGTTGAAGTTAATGTAACAAATATTGACAGAGCATTAGGAACAATTTTTGGTTCTGAAATTACAAAGAGATACAATGACACATTACCTGATGACATGTACACAGTTAAGTGTTACGGTGCCGGAGGTCAGAGTTTTGGTGCATTTATTCCAAACGGTATGACAATGGAACTTACAGGTGATAGCAATGACTACTTAGGTAAAGGTTTATCAGGTGGTAAGATTATTGTTAAACCACCAAAGAAATCTACATTTAAGCATGATGAAAATATCATTATCGGTAACGTTGCATTCTATGGGGCAACAAGTGGTAAGGCTTATATTAATGGTGTTGCAGGTGAAAGATTCTGTGTAAGAAACTCAGGTGCAACAACAGTTGTTGAAGGTGTAGGAGATCATGGATGCGAATACATGACAGGTGGTCGTGTAGTCGTAATCGGTAAAGTTGGAAAGAACTTTGCAGCAGGTATGAGTGGCGGTGTTGCTTATGTACTTGATGAAAATAATGATCTTTACAGAAAGACAAATAAGTCACTTGTTTCAACAGAAGAATTATCAAACAAGTATGATGTATTAGAACTTAAGGGAATGATTGAGGATCATGTTAAGTATACTAATTCAGTAAAAGGTAAAGAAATTCTTGATAACTTTGAAGAATACTTACCTAAGTTTAAAAAGATAATTCCATATGACTATAAGAAGATGCTAGAAACAATTGCAAAAATGGAACAAAAGGGATTAAACCCTGAACAGGCACAGATAGAAGCGTTTTACGCAGCAACAAGATAGGAGGATAAAATAATGGGAAAGCCAACAGGATTTTTAGATTATGAAAGAGAAGAAGCTAAAGCAATTTCTCCGAAAGAAAGAATAAAAAACTTTAATGAATTCCATGAACCTCTATCTGTTGAAAAACAGAAATGTCAGGCTGCAAGATGTATGGATTGTGGCGTGCCATTTTGTCAGAACGGACAGGTTATTGCAGGTATGGTATCAGGTTGTCCTCTAAACAACCTGGTTCCTGAATGGAATGATTTATTATATATGGGAAATATGGAGCAGGCATATAACAGACTTCATAAAACAAATAATTTTCCAGAATTTACATCACGTGTTTGTCCTGCACTTTGCGAAAAAGCATGTACATGTGGACTAAACGGTGATCCGGTTTCAGTAAGGGCAAATGAACATTTAATTATTGAAAATGCTTATGAAAAAGGATATGCAAAAGCAAAGGCACCGGCAGTCAGAACAGGAAAAACAGTAGCTGTTGTTGGTTCCGGACCATCAGGACTTGCAGTTGCAGATCAGTTAAATAAAAGAGGTCATAGTGTTACTGTTTTTGAAAGAGATGACAGAATCGGAGGTCTTTTAATGTATGGTATTCCAAACATGAAATTAGAAAAGCATGTTATTGATAGAAAAATTGCCATTATGAAAGAAGAAGGCGTTGAGTTTAAAACTGGTGTAAACGTAGGAAAAGATGTTAAAGCAAATGAGTTATTAAAGAAATACGACAAGGTTGTATTAGCTTGTGGTTCAAGACATGCAAGAGACATTAAGGCACCGGGAAGAGATGCTAACGGAATTTATTTCGCAGTAGATTTCTTAACATCTACAACAAAGAGTCTTTTAAATAACAACGGCAAGTTGGTTGATGGAACTTATGTATCAGCAAAAGGAAAAGACGTTGTTGTTATCGGCGGTGGTGATACAGGTAATGACTGTGTAGGTACAAGTATTCGTCATGGAGCAAAGAGTGTACTTCAGTTAGAAATGATGCCAAAAGCACCGGATGAAAGATTAGAAAGTAATCCATGGCCTGAATGGCCACGTATCTGCAAGACAGATTACGGTCAGGAAGAAGCTATTGCAATGTTTGGACATGATCCTAGAGTTTATCAGACAACTGTAAAAGAGTTTGTTAAGGATAAAGCAGGCAATCTTAAGAAGCTTGTATTAGTTAAGTTAGAAGCTAAGAAGGACGCAAAAACAGGTCGTTTGAACATGGTTGAAATCAAAGGTTCAGAATATGAGGTTGATTGCCAGTTAGTTCTTATTGCGGCAGGATTTCTTGGTAGTGAAGACTATGTTACTAAAGCATTTAAGGTTGAAACTGATGGAAGAACAAATGTAAAAACAGAACCTGGTAAATATGCTACAAGTGCTGAAAATGTATTTACAGCAGGGGATGTTCACAGAGGCCAGTCATTAGTAGTTTGGGCAATTAGAGAAGGAAGAGATTGTGCAAAAGAAGTTGACCAGGCACTGATGGGTTATAGTAATTTATAATTAAAAGGATTGGAAACTTACAGTAAATGACATAATATTATAGCTCCAAGGTATTTTAGTGTTTTAATGCCTTGGAGCTTTTTATACTTGAAAATGGAACTAGAAATCCATCATTGAAACTCTTGAAACGTCTTGCACATGGTATGGGAATACAATTAAAAATTGAATTTGTGCCGATACAAAAACAGTTAAGAAAATAGTCTGTATAGTTGTTTTATGTCAGGCTTAGATAATATGATAAGATTATTAAAACACAAAATGGGTTGTCAGCGACAACCCATTTTGTGTTTATTATATCTATCTGTCTACTTCCATATTTTTTGGAAGAATTAAGTTAAGTACAATTGCCATTATAAATACAACGGCTACACAGTTTTCTGCAAATACTGTTTTAACAATTTGTGGGAAAATATTGAAAATCTCAGGAACCTGTGTAAATCCAAGTCCAACACTGAGAGACAAAGCTACAATAGTGATGTTTCTTTGAGAATATCCACATTTACCAAGCATCTGCATACCACTGATTACAATATTACCAAACATCATAATAGTACAGCCACCTAGAACTGCATCAGGAAGTGTGGCAAGTATTGCACCGATAACAGGGAAGAATCCTGCTAAAATCATAATAATTGCACCTGCGGCAATAGCAAAACGGTTTACAACTTTTGTCATTGCTACAAGACCAACGTTCTGACTAAATGATGTAATTGGAAGACATCCGAATAAAGATGAAATGGCACTGACAAAGCCGTCACAGCCAATAGAACCTGAAGTTTCCTTTGTAGTTGCATTTCTATCTAACGCTGATGATGCAAGAGCACTTGTATCACCAATAGTTTCAGTTGCTGAAACTAAGAAAATAAGTGTTACTGAAATAATAGCGTTCCAGTTAAATTCCATTTTAAATGGCATAAAATGTGGTAGGGCAATAAATGAGCTTTCAGTAATAGCTGTAAAATCAATCATCCCCATACATGTTGCAACAATGTAACCAACAATTAATCCAAATAAAACAGATAACTGTTTCCAAAAGCCTTTTGCAAAAATATTAAATAAGATACATGCAAATAAAGTAATACATCCTAGAATCCAATGTTGTGCAGAACCAAAAGTTTCACTTCCGCTTCCACCACCAAATGATGAAGCACCAACAGATAAAAGTGAAAAACCAATGGCAGTAACTACGCTGGCAGCAACAACCGGAGTAATAAGCTTAATCCAATATTTTGCAAAAAGTCCAAGAGTACCTTCAATGATACCACCAACTAAAACCGCACCCATTATGGCACCGTAGCCATACTTAGGTCCGATAAAACAAAAAACAGATACGAATGTAAAACTAATTCCCATTACAATAGGAAGTCCTGAACCAACTCGCCAAACAGGGAAAAGCTGTATTAAAGTTCCAATACCTGCAATAATCATGGCACATTGAATAAGCATTGCTGTTTGTGAAGCTTTAAGTCCACAGGCACCTGCTACAATTGAGATAGGTGCAATATTAGCTACAAACATTGCAAGAATGTGCTGAAGTCCAAAAGGAATTGCTGTTTTTACAGGAATCTTTCCATCAAGCTGGTAAAGATTTTCTGTGTTTCCAAATTGTTTTGTTTTGTTCATAATAAATATCTCTCCTGTATTTTATAGAAATTTCATAGTTTGTAACACTAATTTATACTAAAAATCAATGGAGTTTTTCATATGATTATTTGCGTTATTATTTGCAAATAAATTATTGTTCGCGAAATTCAATAGTTCCATTTTCTGCATCCATGTTGTCTACAATGGCAAGAGATTCCAGACGATAACCAAGATTTCTAATCATACGGCCACCTGCCTGGAAGCCTTTTTCGATGGCAATGCCAATACCTTCAACAGTTCCACCAGCTTCACTGACAATAGAAATTAATCCCTGAAGAGCACAACCATTAGCAAGGAAGTCGTCTATAATAAGAACGTGATCATCTTCATTTAAAAATTTCTTGGAAACAATAACCTGATTCTTGCATTTGTGTGTAAATGATTCAACTTCGGCTACATACATATCGCCGTCAATGTTGATGCTCTTTGATTTTTTTGCAAAAACAACAGGCACATTAAAATATCTTGCAACAATACATGCAATACCAATACCAGATGATTCAATAGTTACGATTTTTGTAATGTTTGCATCAGCAAAACGATGTTTAAATTCAGCACCCATTTCTTCAAATAAATTAATGTCCATCTGATGATTTAGGAAGCTGTCAACTTTTAATACATTGCCTTCTTTAACAATGCCGTCTTTTACAATTCTTTCTTCTAAAAAGTTCATTGTGAAATCCTCCAATTGTATATTTTTAATCCTTAAAAAGTTTTCATAAAGAATAGGGTATCAAATTTATGAATATATTACAATAGAAGAAAACATATAAATATAAAGAAAATTGTGTTATAATACCAAAGGTTAAAAGATTAAGATTTAAAATTGGTATATTTATTTTTTGGAGGAAATATATGAAGGTATTAATGTTTAACGGTAGTCCGAAAGCAAAAGGATGTACATATACAGCTTTGGAAGAAATGGCAAAGGTTTTAAATGAAGAAGGCGTAGAAACAGAAATAATGCATGTGGGTGCTCATCCACAGGGAAGCTGCATGGGCTGTGGCGGATGTAGTAAGACCGGTGAGTGCGTGTACGGTGGCGAAGTTGTAGAGGCAGCAAAGAAGTTAAAAGATGCTGATGCAGTAGTGTTTGGAAGCCCTGTTCATTATGCTTCAATTAGTGGAAACATGATGGGATTTATGCACAGACTTTCCTGGAGTGCAGGAAAAGATTTGAAATATAAACCAGCTGCAATGGTTGTAAGTGCAAGAAGAGCAGGTACAACAACCGCCCTTGATGAGATGGCTAAGGTACCTGAGTTTTTCCACATGCCTTTAATTAACGGAAATTACTGGCCAATGGTTCATGGAAGCAATCCTGACGAAGTAAAACAGGATTTAGAAGGTCTTCAGATAGTTAGAAATATAGGCAGAAACATGGCTTGGATACTTAAATGTATTGAACTTGGAAAAGAAAACGGAATTGTTCATCCTGAACCTGAAGCACCGGTAAAAACTAACTTTATCAGATAAAACACAGAATATTCACATTATTCTTACAAATCATTTATTGCATAACGGAGTTGCTTCTATTATACTAGAACGAGTGGTGACAACCAAAAGAAAGGTATGAATATGAATAAAGACAATATTAACAACAATGAAATTGCAGAAGAAAACAATTCTGTATACGATTCAGAAAACAATATAACTGAAAACAGTTCAGAAAATAATTTTGAAAAAGGTGAAGCTTTAGACAATACAGAAACATCTGGTGAAGAGACAGCCAAGTCTGAAGATTTAAGTAATCAAAATAAAGAGACCAAAAAGAAGGGTAAAAAAAATAAAAAGGATCAGCAGGAATTTAGTCTTGTAAGAGAAATTTTAAGCTGGGTTAAAATTTTTGTAATTGCAGTGGTAATTGCTTTTGTTGTAAACAACGTAATTATTATGAATGCAAATGTTCCATCAGGTTCCATGCTTAACACTATCCAGATTGGGGATAGAATGATAGGACTTAGAACTGCATATTGGTTCTCAGATCCACAGCGTGGTGACATTGTTATTTTTGAAAATCCTGATTTTAACGAAAACAGCCCAAGCGATGAAAAATACTATGTTAAACGAGTTATTGGTTTACCGGGTGATAAAGTGGTTATAAAGAATGCAAAGATTTATATAAACGATAGTAAAACACCTTTAGAGGAACCTTACTTACCTGAAGAGTGGACAGAAGTTAATGGATCAGACGAGCCATTAACATATAATGTTCCTGAAGACAGTTATTTTATGTTAGGTGATAACCGAAACAGATCAAGTGATGCAAGATACTGGACTAATACTTTTGTAAAGCGAGATGGCATAATTGCAAAAGCAGAGTTTAAATATTGGTCACAGGGAAAAGTTGATGTTGGAAAGTTTGAGCATGAAACATACTCAATTGATAATAAAAGCAGCAAATAAGAATTAAAAAGTTAATAACTGACAGTAAAAACAAATGACAGTGAAATAAAGATTATAGTAAAAATTCAGAACAGAAATTATAAAATAAAAAGCCTATAAAGTATGTGGCATGAACTGATATCCGAAAGGTTGGATTATAAAATCTAACTTATAGGGGGGTCACAAGCCGGTTACTTTATAGGCTTTTACTATAGGTTACAGATGTTTCCTTTTCTACAAATCCCATTTTTGTATAAAGTTTGTAAGCGGGTATGTTTCCTTTTTCCACATGTAAAACTACAAAGTGATAGTCTTTTGAAATTTTCCTGAAAACAAATGCGAGAAACTTGTAGCCATAGCCTTTGTTTTGAAAATTGTCATCAATGGCAACTTCCGATATGCAGGCACAATCAGGAAGAATTGAAGTAACAAGACAGCTTCCAATAGGAATATTATCATTATATAAATAAAAATATCCATCCTCATATTCGTAATCTATATTTTCAATAGTGTTGTGATTTACAAAATCTTTTAAATCCAATTCCATTAATACATTAGAATTATTATATTGAAAAGCTAAAGTATTAATGTAATTTTTTCCAAAAATATTGTTTGGATGAATGCTTGTTTCCACATAGAAGTTTATGTAATCTTCCTGAAATTCCATAAAAAGATTTCTACCAAGATGCCCACCACGATATTTAGGCATAACAAACATACAGATTTCACAATGGGAATCATCTATTACAAAAACAGAAAGAAAGCCAACAATTTTTTCGTTAAAAGTTCCATAGTATAATCGTGGAAGATTTTTACATATTGAAAAGTCGTCTTCCAAAAAGAATTCATATTGAAGATTATCCACAGTGGAACAGATTTTGTGAATATTTTTGCAGTTTTTTATTAATCCTAATGTAAAAGCACTGGTTCTGTTTATAACATAATCAGGGTTCATTGTTTCACCTCATTTCTAACAGAAAAAAGTTATTTAAAATAATTTAATCACTGTTGCCATAAAGAAAATGTTCGTTTTTTATTATAACAAACCTAATAGAAAAAATACACTATCTGTGCTATATTAAAAAAGCGTCTGTATGTAAAAAATGTACGGCGGGAAAGGATAGAAATATGTTAAAAATAGGTTCTCATGTAAAAATGAGTGGAAAAGACATGCTTTTAGGTTCAGCAAAAGAAGCTAAGACTTACGGTGCGAATGTATTTATGGCATACACAGGAGCACCACAGAACACAAGAAGAAAAGACATAAGCGAATTAAATATAGATAAGGCATGGGAGTACATGAAGGAAAATGATATAGAAGAAATCATAATTCATGCACCATATATTATTAATTTAGGAAATACGGTAAAACCTGAAACTTTTGAGATAGCAGAAACTTTTCTTGGCACAGAATTAGAAAGAAGCAGTGCAATGGGAAGTAAAGTTATGGTTTTACATCCGGGCTCTCACGTTGGTGCAGGCGTGGATGTAGGCATCAACCAGATTATAAAAGGATTAAATAATGTGTTAACAAAGGACACAGATGTATATGTGGCACTTGAAACAATGGCTGGAAAAGGCAGTGAGATTGGAAGAAATTTTGAGGAACTTGCAAGAATTTACGATGGAGTAAAATACAATGACAAGTTGAAAGTTTGTTTTGACACATGCCATGTAAATGACAGCGGGTATGACTTAGTTAATGATTTAAGCGGTACTTTTACACAGTTTGACAAAATAATAGGTGCTGACCAAATTGCTGTTTTCCACATTAATGACAGTAAAAATCCATGTGGTGCCGGAAAAGACAGACACGAAAATATTGGTTTTGGAAACATTGGCTATGATACTTTAAGAGAAATTATATATATGAAGGATTTTGAAAATGTGCCTAAAATATTAGAGACACCTTACGTCAAAGATCCTGAAAACTCAAAGAAATCATACGCCCCTTACGGTTATGAGATTGCCATGATTAAAGAAGGAAAATTCAATCCCAACTTACAAAATATTATTTTGGAAAACAGCAAGTAGAAAAGAGATGACATAAATGGATAATTTAATTTATAGTTTAAACGCAACAGTTCCTGTTTTTGTAGTTATTGTTGCAGGTTACATATTTAAGAAAATAGGTTGGATAAATGATGGCTTCATTAAAGCATCAAACAAATTAACATTTACGGTAACATTACCACTTTTGTTGATTCAGGACATGATGAATAATGATTTCCTAAAAAAGTTTGATTTAACATACGTTTTGTTTTGCTTTTTTGTTACGTTGCTATGTTGTATAGGAACAACTATTGTTACCAAGATAGTAATGAAGGACAAAAGCATAATTGCAGAATTTGTACAGGCATCTTATAGAAGTAGTGCAGCAGTTTTAGGAGCAGCTTTTATTTTAAATATTTATGGAGACGCAGGAATGTTACCGTTAATGATAATCGGAGCAGTGCCTCTTTATAATGTGTATGCGGTTATAATTCTTACTGTTGAGTGTCCTGAAAAGGGAGCAAAACAGGAGAAAACATTAGCAAAAACATTAAAGGGAATAGCTACAAATCCAATTATTTTAGGTATTGTAATAGGTGTTATTTTTTCAGCGTTAAAAATAAAATTTCCACCAATGCTTGATAACACAGTAAACAACTTTGCAAAAATCACAACACCTTTGGCGCTTTTAGCCATCGGTGGTAGTTTCGAATTTGGAAAAGCAATAGAGAGAATGAAACCGGCAGTAATTGCCACAGCTTTAAAATTAGTTGGCTGGCCATTAATATTCCTTCCAATTGCCATAAAAATGGGCTTTAGAAACGATGAATTAATGGCACTTGTAATTATGCTTGGCTCACCAACAACACCAAGTTGCTATGTAATGGCTAAGAGCATGAGGTCAGAAGGAACATTAACAAGTAGCGTAATTGTTCTTACAACTTTATTCTCAGCATTTTCAATAACAGGCATAATTTTTGTTTTAAGAAGTTTGGGATATTTGTAGAAATTAGTGATATTAATGAAAGCTTAGAATGTTTGTAGAAGTTTGTACATTAATGGAAGTTTGGGATATTTGTAGAAGTTTATGACATTAATGAAAAATTGGGATATTTATAAAGGAAAGAGTGTAATATGAAAAGATCAGAACAAAAAATTAACGACACATGGAACATGGAAGATATGTTCCCAAGTGATAAAGTTTGGGAAGAAGATTTTGAAAAGGCTACAAAAGAAGTAGCTAAGTACAAAGAGTTTTCAGGAAAAATAAAAGACAGCAAAGATAAACTAATAGAGTTTTTGAAATTTAATGATAAAATAAGTTTGCTTGCTGAAAGACTTTATGTTTATGCAAATCAAAAATATCATGAAGACATGGGTAATGGAAAGTATCAGGCATATTCAGGAAAAGCACAGAAACTTGTTGTAGATATTGGCAGTGCAAGTGCATTTTTTGAACCAGAGGTTCTTGAAATAGATGAAGCCACAATTAACCAGTGGTTAGAAGATGAAAAATTAAACAACTATAAAAGATATATTGAAGAAATATTAAGAAGTAAAAAGCACACTTTAGATAAGAAAACAGAAGAAATATTGGCAAAAAGTAAAAAGATGGCAAATGCCGCTGATAATATTTATGCCATGTATAATGGAGCGGACATTGATTTTCCTACAGTTAAGGATAGTGAAGGAAAAGAAATAAAAATTACTCATGGAAATTTTGTTCCTATTTTATCAGGAGAAGATAGAGAATTAAGAAAGAATGCTTTTACAGGACTTTACAATACTTATGGTGCAATGAAAAATACAATTGCGGCTACTTATAATGCAAACGTGGAACAGGCAAATTTTTATGCTGACGTAAGAAAGTATCCATCTTCAAGAGCAATGTATCTGGATGGCAGCAATATTCCTGAAAGCGTGTACGATAATCTTATAAAAGTTGTTCACGAAAACATGGATTTAATGTATAGATATGTAAGGCTTCGCAAGAAATCTTTAGGTGTAGAAGAGCTTCATATGTATGATATTTACGCACCAATTGCAAAGGCTCCAAGTAAAAAATATTCCTTTGAGGAAGCTAAGACAATAGTAAAAGAAGGTCTTGCACCTATGGGAGAAGAATATTTAAGTAAACTTCAGGAAGGTTTTGATAACCGTTGGATTGATGTGTACGAGAATGAAGGAAAAAGAAGCGGTGCATATTCATGGGGCGCATACGGAACACATCCTTATGTACTTTTAAATTTTCAGGGAACTTTGGACCATGTATTTACTTTGGCACACGAAATGGGACATGCTCTGCACTCATATTATTCAGATGCAAACCAGACCTACATTAATGCAGGTTACAAAATCTTTGTGGCAGAAGTGGCATCTACATGCAATGAATCACTTTTAATTCACGATTTATTAAAGAAAACAAAAGACAAAGAAACAAGAGCGTATTTAATTAATCACTTTTTGGAACAGTTTAAAGGAACATTGTATCGTCAGACAATGTTTGCTGAATTTGAAAAAATAACACACGAAATGGTTCAAAAAGGAGAAACACTAACAGCAGATGTTTTGTGTGAAACATATTATGATTTGAACAAATTGTATTTTGGTGAGGATATTGTACTTGATAAGGAAATCGCTTTAGAGTGGGCAAGAATACCACACTTTTACAATCCTTTTTATGTATATCAGTATGCAACGGGAATTTCAGCTGCAATAACTCTTTCAAGAAAAATAATGAAAGAAGGAGAAGCAGGAGTAAAAGATTATATGAAATTCTTAACAGGTGGTGGTTCAAAAGCTCCAATTGATTTGCTTAAATTAGCAGGTGTGGACATGACAAAAGAAGAACCTGTAAGAGAGGCATTGCAATTGTTCAGGGAACTTCTTGATGAAATGGAAGCATTGATTTAGAATTTACAGATTATTTCCAATCTCACTACAGAAACAAATGAATATTACGAAAGCACGCTCCCGCTGCTCTTCGCTCGTAGCGGTTCTACAAAGCCGACTACGCTGCCTTTGTGAACCGACGGCTCCGCAGCACTTTCTTAAATATTCATTTGTTCCATTAGTAGGTTTGACATTACTGTATATGGTTTATAAGAAATATTACGAAAGGAAAAGGGATGATTGAGAAAGCACAGGGATTGATTTTTGATTTAGATGGGACTATAATTGACAGTTCCTGGGTATGGGATATGGTTGATATAAAGTTTTTGGGAGACAGAGGTTTTCAGGTTCCTGAAGATTATGTTGAGACAATCTCTCCAATGGGAGCAGAAAATGCAGCAGTTTATACAATTGAAAGATTTGGACTTTATAAGGAAAGACCGGAAGATTTAGTTCGCGAATGGTTTGATATGGCAAAAAAAGAATACAAGGACAAGGTTCAATGTAAGCCCTATGCAAAAACTTTTATTAAGAAAATGAAAGAGCAGGGTAAGAAGCTCTCAATTGCCACATCTTCCGACAAGGAACTATTTATTCCAACACTTGAACGAGAAGGAATAATTGACTCCTTTGATGAAATTATTACTGTTAATCAGGTGCCAAGAGGAAAGAATCATCCTGACATATACATAGAAGCAGCTAAAAGAATGGAAATAGAAAAAAATAGCTGCGTGGTATTTGAAGATATCATAACAGCAATAGAATCGGCAAAAAGAGGCGGTTTTGGAGTTGTAGCTGTAGAAGATGAAAAGTCATTAATTAATAAAAGGGCAATTATGGAAATTGCTGATAAATATATAACAACGTTTAAACAATTATTGTAATTAAAGTTGCTTCTACCATTGTTACAATGGGAAAAGCAGTAGGTTTAATTGGAGAATGGATGGATAAAAGATATTCATTTGTATCTAAATATTTTTGCCGGTTTTTGTAGGTAATTGGGCTAAAACAATTGCTATAAAAATAAGTCCGCAGCCGCAGAGTTGTTTAAGTCCCATGGTCTCACCGAGAATAATCCAACCTGCCAGAACTGAAAAAACTGATTCTAAACTTAAAAGTAATGAGGCGACAGTAGGATTCATACCTTTTTGTCCGATAATCTGACCTGTATAGCCTACACCACAAGACATAATTCCGGCATATAGAATAGGAATCCAGGCACTAGGGGATGTAAAAACTTTTGCCCATGTGCCGATGTTTGCAAAAGAGTGTCCCATTTCAGAAAAAAACATTGGCACCAAACCTAAAATTCCGCAAACAAAGAATTGTATGCATGATAATTTTATTCCATCTACCAACGGCGAAAAATAATTAATAACTAAAATATGTATGGCAAAAAATAAAGCACAAAGTAACAAAAGTAAATCCGCTACTTTAAAAGAAAAAGAACCGTCAAAACACAACATATATAATCCAATTAAAGTAAGTACAACACCTATCCAAATATTTATGCCGCATTTATTTTTGAAAAACAAACCGATAATTGGCACTAACAGAATATAGCAGGCTGTTAAAAATCCGGCTTTTCCGGCAGAAGCCCCCAGATATAAGCCAAGCTGTTGAAGTGTACTTCCTAAGAAAAGGCATGCACCGCAACATAAGCCACCTAAAATTAAAAACTTTCGTTGTTTATTTTTTGAAGTGAAAGGTGATTGACTGTTTTTTGAAAAAATAAAAATAACAGGTATTAAAACTAATGCACCTATAAAAGAACGGATGCAGTTAAAAGTATAAGGCCCCAGGCTGTCGCCACCAACACTTTGAGCTACAAATGCCACACCCCATATTAATGCCGTTAAAATTAAAATAAGTGAATTTCTGATTTTTAATGAATTCATTGCGTGTCTCCTTTGTAATAATCGCAGTTATCAGTATAAATGGAAGAGAGAAAATTTGCAAATTTTGGAAAGTAGCCGGGAACTGTTTGGAGTACAATACCTGTTAGAATTGGAGTTGGTACGGTTATTGCGGTGCTTGGTGTGGGAAGAGTTATTGCATTATTTAACTACATATTTATGAGAAAATTTGTTAAACTGGAAATTAAGTAAATTGATTAATGCTAGTAGAAAAATGAGGAGAAGAAAAATGAAATTAATATCATGGAATGTAAATGGAATAAGAGCTTGTGTAACAAAAGGGTTTATGGATTTTTTTAACGAAATTGATGCAGATATTTTTTGTATACAGGAATCAAAAATGCAGGCTGGGCAGTTAGAAATTGATATGCCCGGATATTATCAGTATTGGAATTATGCAGAAAAGAAAGGCTATTCAGGAACTGCTATTTTTACAAAAAAAGAACCTATGTCAGTAAGTTATGGTATTGGGATAGAGAAACATGACAAGGAAGGGCGAGTAATAACTTTAGAGTTTGAAAAGTTTTATATGGTTACCTGTTACACACCAAACTCACAAAATGAACTAAAACGTTTGGATTACAGAATGGAATGGGAAGATGATTTCAGAGCCTATCTCAAGAAATTGGAAGAAACAAAGCCGGTTATTATATGTGGAGACTTGAATGTTGCTCATAAAGAAATCGATTTAAAAAATCCAAAAACTAACAGAAAAAATGCCGGTTTTACAGATGAAGAGCGAGAAAAAATGACAACGCTTTTGGAAGCCGGTTTCATTGACACATTCAGATATTTTTACCCGGAAGATGAAGGCCGCTACAGTTGGTGGTCATACAGGTTCAAGGCAAGAGAAAAGAACGCAGGCTGGCGCATAGACTATTTTCTTGTTTCAAAAGCACTGGAGAAGAATATAAAGGGCGCAGATATTCACAAAGATGTAATGGGTTCGGATCATTGTCCTATAGAGTTGGAAGTGGAGATGTAAAAAGGCTATATTAAGAAAATGGAAAAATAATTAGTCCATCAGAAATATATGATATAGATGTTTCAAAGGTGTTACAAGAAGCATTAATGGCAAGATTGGGAGTTACAATATAAATTATTGTTATATAGAAGTATAAAGGAGAACAGAAAAATGCCGAAGGGAAAACCAAATAGTCAGACACTTGCATCGCAGAAGTGGAATGCAAAAGCAGGATACGTTGCAAAAACATACAAATTGAAAAAAGATGTGGCAGATGCGTTTGCAGAAACATGTGATAAGTTAGGAGTAAGTAAAGCAAGTCAGCTTACAAGAATGATGACAGAATTTATTGAAGAGAATAAGTAATTTAATGCTATCAGACCATCAACCTATATAGACTGATGGTCTGATAGTATTATTTAGAATAAAAGATGAGTAAAAAAATATTGGTAAGATAATCGGAGGTTTAGTGATGAAAAAAATTATTTTAATGGGTGTAATCTGTGGTTTGATGTTATCTGTTTCAGGTTGCAATACAAGTGATAATAAAGAAAAAGCTGTAAGGTATATAACTGAAAAGAAATCTGTAGAAAAAACAGAAACAACTACTGAAACTAAAGACTACAAAAAGCTTATAAATACTGTGTATGCACAGTTAGGTAATAATGATAAAAAAAGTGTAGTGAACATTAATGAGGCGAAAGTTAAAAAAATTAACATTAAGTCTGAAAAGAACATTGCGTTAGTTGATAAAAATAAAAAATTGCCAGAGGAAAGTTTTAAAATTATATATCAAACAGATGATGCAATATTAGGAGATTTAGTTGTATATGTTGATGCTTCAAATAATAAAATAATTGCTTATGGGTTAAGGGATTAAATATTGATAGGAAAATTGTAATAGTTTACGTTAGCGAGTTACTTGATATGGAAAGTAATTTAATAAAAGAACTTAATATGTAGTACATACTAATATTTAATAAAGGAGGAATACTAATTATGAACAAATTAAAAAAAATAACATCAATAGCTCTTGCGGTTTTGCTAGTATTTGCTAGTATACCTACAATAAATGTAAGTGCGGCAAAAATTAAACTTAACAAAACCAGAATAACTATTTATGTTGGAAAAACAGTTACTTTAAAGGTGCAAAATAATAAAAAGAAAGTAAAATGGACAACATCAAATAAGAAGATTGCAACAGTCACAAAAAAAGGAAAAGTAAAGGGTAAAAAAAGTGGAAAGGCTACAATTACTGCCACTGTAGGAAAAAAGAAATATAAGTGTAAAATTACAGTAAAAAAAGCAAAAAAAGTTAGCAAACCAACAAAGAAACCTATAAAAGAAAATATTCCTACAACTACAAAGCAGGAGGAACAAACCTCAAAGAATAACCAACAGGAATCTACAATTGTACCAGAGACAACAACAAGGGCAACAGAAGAGACAACAACGAAGGCTCCTGAAACGGAAAATACAAAATTAAATGAAAATGATGTAAACGCATTACAAGAAATAATTAAAAATCAAAGGAATAGTGGTGCAACAGTAAACACAGATGTTTCAAACAAAGAAGAATATACATGGTCAGATGGTAGACTTATTAGTATTAATTGGACATACAAAAAACTAGCAGGCACATTGGATATTACAGGATTAAGTGAACTTAGAACATTAAATGTAAGTGGCAACAGTTTGACTGGCCTAAATGTGGAGAACAGTAGTGAACTTGAAGTACTAGAATGTTTCGAAAATCAATTAACAAGTCTTGATATAACAAATAATCAGAAGTTAAAAGCTCTTAGTTGTGCGAATAATAAACTGAAATCATTGAATGTAACAAACAATAAAGAATTATCTTCATTGAATTGTTGTTATTGTAATATTGAAAACATTGATGTAGCTGGCAATGAACAGTTAGTTTCACTTTATTGCAATAATAATGAATTAGTTCAAATAAATATTTCAAACAATGAACATTTGGTAATTTTATATTGTGGAAATAATAAATTAAAAGATTTAGATACTATACATAATCCACGCTTGAAAAAATTAGATTGTGGATATAATGAAATATCCAATTTGGATACATCAAAAAATTTAGCTTTAGAAGAACTTAATTGTGCTAATAATAAAATTACAAAGCTGGATTTATCCAATAATGTTCTGTTAGAAACTTTACATTGTGATGATAATGTAAATGTTGTGAGAATGGAAAAATAATACTGTAAAAAATGTTGTAATTTATCATTGAAAAAATAATGTAAAAAATATTGTAATCTAATAGAGAAATTTAAAATAGATGAGGCAAAAATGTCGCATCTATTTTTAATACTTTATAAAGACAACAGAAATATTAAAGAACGAATATAACACTACTGTTGAACGAAAAACTATCAAAAGAAACATTATGAATCTTATTGATTTTGGATATGAAATTGAATACACAAAGACAGTTCGTTATGTAAAAAACAGAGAGGGAGTTAAGGAAGAGAGCTCGATACTATCTGACTTTTATTTAAAAAGAGAATTTACGGACAGTGAGCTACGACTTCTAATTGACAGTTTATTGTTTAACAGATATTTACCGGCTAGACAATGCAAAGACATGATTGCAAAGATTGAGGGATTGTCTAATGAATTTTTTAAATCACGTGTTAAACATATTCAGAATTTGCCGGACAATATGCCACGCAATAATCAGCTATTTTTTACATTGGACATATTGGATGAAGCAATAACAAAACACAGGAAAGTTGCTTTTACATACAATGAATACGGAATGGACAAGAAACTTCATCCAAGAAAAAGTGAACCTTATATAATTAATCCGTATCAAATGGTGGCTGTTAATGACAAATACTATTTAATTTGTAATGTGGATAAATATGATAACGTGGCTCATTTTAGAGTTGACCGAATAACAGATATAAAAATTTTAAAAGAAAAAGTTAAACCACAAAAACAGGTTAAAGGTTTGGAAAACGGAATTGATCTTTCAAAACATGTTATGGAACACATATATATGTTTAGCGGCGAAAGCATACGTGTGAAGTTTAAAGCTAAAAAATACATATTGAGTGAAATTTTTGACTGGTTTGGAAAAGAGGTTCAGTTCATGGACGAAACAGACGATGAAGTAACATGTTCGGTGTACGTGAATGAAATGTCAATGAGAAAATGGGCGTTACAGTATGCATTGCATATAAAGGTATTAAGTCCACAAAATCTGGTAGATAACATTAAGGAAGATTTAAAAGCAGCAATGGATAAGTATGAGGAAAATTAGAAGAAATAAAAAAGACTGACTGAAATAATAGATAGTTTTTATGGACAAAAAAACAAAGCTTACGTGGGACTATTAGGCATGGTTAAGCAGGCAGGAAAAATTAGAGACAAAGGATAATGATTATGAGCAAAACAGAACAATTAGATAATTTATTTGATGAATGGAGAAGGAAGCAGGCAGATGAATGGCAACAATGGAATGAAGGGAAGAAGGACAAGAGCAGCTATTTAAAAAGGTATAGGGAACATGAGAATTTGAAAAAAATCAATCCGGCTAAATCATTTACTCCAGATGGAATAATAGATGAAGAGGCTTGGAATAATGGAGAGAAAATACTGTTCATATTGAAAGAGGCAAATGGTCAATGGATGCTTGACGAAAACTTAGAAGATAATACTGTAGAAATAGATAATGGTGAGTTTTGGTTTAGAAAAATTGTTATAGATAATATAAATCATAATATTAAAAGAAAGTTAACCAAATTATCATTTGAAAAATTTGGTGAGAGTGAATTGAAAGCGGTTGCATACATGAATATAAATAAAAGAGGAGGTGCAAAATCAGAGTTAAAGAGTGTTTTAAATGAGTACATTAATGAGTATAAGGAGTATATAAAAAGGGAAATAGAAATAATTTCACCCGAAAAAATATGTATTTGTTGTGGGAAAAATAAAGCTTATGTAAATACTCTTGAGGAAACAATTCAGGAGTTGGAGTGTAAGCCGAAAGTAAACAAATATTATCATCCTGCCGCAAGAATAAAATGGGAAAAATATAAAGAAGGTGTTGATAATATATAATCACAAATCATAAAAGCACAAACAAAAACAAAGAACAAAGGAGATTATTTAAATGATGAAAGATGAAAAAGAAAATATTTTTGAATTAGAATGTCATTGGGATACTTTATTGGAAGATTTATATGAATGTGAAGAGTTTGATTGCGAATTTTTTTAAAAGTTAGCGGTTAAAACTTTTGCTATATTATTTCCTTATCATTAGAAAGAGAAAATCCCGGAGGACATTATACAGATAATATTGAAAATTAATCAATTTGCAAACTTTCCGGTTGGTGGAATATCGACAGAGTATGAGGCAACTCAAATGGTTGCTATGGAATTTTGCAATCAAATATCAAATGCGTGGGTTATGATTGATGATAAGTATGATGAAAACTACTTTGCAGTATTGTGTGAAAATGGAGATGCCAATCCTGACAAATCTATAATAGAAGAAATGTATTTGCCAAACAGAATGAAACTTTTAGGATTTTCGGATGCAGCTATTAGAAAAATAGAAAATTTTATGTTTTCAAAAAATGGGAAAGGTGAAGATATTGAGTCGGGGGCTATAGTGAATGTTATCATAGAAGAATTCTACGATAATGAAACACCTGTATTGGAAAGATATTATAAGTTGTTAATGATTTTAGATGACGATTTTCTTTGTGCTGAAGATATAGCAGGAATTGAAGATGAAGTGCTTGCTTGGTTAAGACAGGATGGAAAATTATCAGCCAATCAATTATCGATGTCAATTAAAACCAATGCCTATAGGTGAAAAAACTATAGACATTGGAATTGTGTGTTTTCGTTTATTTAGTTTTAAACCAAAATGTAGTAAGCTCTTTATTGCTGTTACATCCATGTTCAAAATGGTGTAGCATTAATATGTTTTTGGCAATTGACAGACCAATACCGGAGCTACCAAGGCGGTTATGTTTTTTGAGTTCTGTTTTGTAGAAAACATCCCATATTTTTTCGATTTGAGTTTTATTAATCATTTCACCATTATTAGAGACGGAAAGGCTAACACCTTTGCTTGATTTTTCAACGTTAATAATGATTTGATTTGTTGCGTGTTTAATAGCATTCGTAACAAAGTTTTGAATCACTGTTTTTATCATTTCAAGATCAGCATCAATTAATATTTCTGATTCATTATGTTTAAAATTAATATCTAAATTTGACTCAGCTATAATTGGACGTAACGAATTGATAACAGCATTAGTAAGACTGACTAAATCGATAGTCTCAAAATTAAGTGGGCGTTTGTTGGCTTCCAGTCTTGATAATTCAAGAAAATCGGTTACCAAATCACTTAGTTTATCTACTTCATTATTGATTTTTGTGCTGTATAGTGGTTTGTCTTCATCTTCTATATAGTCCCAGTTTTCTGTGTATGATTTAATTAATGCAAGTGGTGTCTTAAATTCGTGTGCAACACCGCTGGTAAAATTATTACGCATTTGGTCATATTTTTCCTGTTGTTTAATAGTCTTGTTAATTAGTATGTTGATTATAATAATTAGTACAATAGCTGCGAAAACAATCAGAACAATTCCTAACATTAATTCTTTTACAGCCATTTCAAATGGGTGGATAACCGTAGCACTGTACACATTGTAGTACCCCATGCCATTGTTGTGATTGTCTTTTAAAATTATTGTTGTTTTAAAGATGTTTTTGTTTTCATATTCTACATTATCATCACTGGTAGGATTTTTTATAACGTCGTAAACAAGAGTTTTGGCTTCGTTATTAACTACATTTTTATTAGAAAATCTGTCATTGGCTAGGAGATAGTACCCATTTATTTTATAATCAATCTTTTTTGCATCAGATGGCACATTGTTATTTGATAAAGTTAGAGTATGTTTTTTTTCATGACTCAAACATTCAAATGTGATTTTTTCCGGATAAATAAAAGATTCATCTTCATATCCTTTGATGTGAACTTTTTCGGTAGAGTTGATGTAGTGTAATAAATCGTATTTGATAGAATGTTCATCAACTTGTCCACCTAAAAGAATATATTTTTGAGTATCGTTAGTTTCGTTATCAACAATAAGCATATTCTGTGTGTTAGCTAAAACGTTCCCATTTAAATTCGTAAGGACTGCATAAAAGCCAATATGATAATTAAGTCTTGCATTAGATAATTCTCTGTAAAAATAAGAACTTGCTGTTCTATCATCTTTCTTTTGGTCTAGTGCAAGAGTAGCTCTATAGGCTTTGTCTGCTCTGGTGCAATATTCATTATACATATCGGTAAGATAATCATCTTGAATTTCTATTGCCTTATATAGTGTCAAACTAAGACTGCCTAATATTGCTGCAACAAATATCATAACTGTTAATTTTACTTTTAAACGTTTGTAGTGATTTTTCATTATTATTGCCTCCAAATATATCCACCTTTTATAATTGTATGAATATAATGGTTTTCCTCTCCAAGTATTGCTCTAAGTTTTTTTACATGAGTGTCAACGGCTCTGTCATAACCTTCATAATCATAACCCCATACAGCATCAAGAATCTGGGTTCGACTAAGTACCTGATTTTTATTGTCAATAAAGTACATTAGAAGCTCATATTCTTTTGGAGCAATGGAAATGACTTTTTTATTTACTGTCACAATACGTCTGGCAGGCTCGATTTGAATATTGCCAATTGTTATTAAACCTTTTTTGATTGTAAGACCATGGTATCTTTTTACCAATGAATTAATTTTCGCCATAAGTATTGGCATGGAAAATGGCTTGGTAACATATTCATCTGCTCCAATTTCATAGCCTTGAATAACATCCTGTTCTTTACCTAGTGCGGTAAGAAAGATAACAGGCACATCATATTTTGTTCTAATGTATTGACAAACCTGCCTGCCATCAATTTCAGGCATCATAATGTCTAATACAATAATATCAAATACATTTTTATCAACTGCGGCTATTGCCTCGGCACCATTTTTGGCAGTGATTACATCAAATCCGTTTCGTTCTAAATATTTTTTTGTAATGTCCCGTAAACCTTGCTCGTCATCTGCTAACAATACTTTGTAAACCATATATATTCTCCTTACAGTTGAAACAATAATTAATTCATGTGTATTCTTTATGTACATAATAACATAAATAAAAAAATTTTGATGAATAGGATAAATGATTTGCGATAAGTTTTACATAAAAACTTGGTTGAACAATTTGTTACAATATAGTTGAAGAGAAAACGAAAGCTAGATGTAATCTAGCCTCTGGCAGTGTGCAAAATTTACAAAGTAGTGCTACATTTACCAGGTATGGGCATTACTTTTCAGCATTAGTAGTAGCTGATAAAGGGCATGACAAAAGGAGGAATGAAAGAATATGAGTGAAATGTTTGAATATGATGGAGTACAGTATACAAAAGAACAATGTAATCAAATAACTTCTGAATTTTTTAATCCAATTCTTTTAAATCAGTATCCTTTTGTTCATGCGGGGATGACTGTTAGAGATTATCTGGAAGAAAAACAATACTATTTAAATCATTGTAAAGAAGTTCGCAATTGAACATATAAGCCGTTGTGGAAACAAAAATAGATGGAGAGTGAATGTATATGATGAAAAAACAAAGTGATTGGGCTTCATATGTAATGATGGAAGAACCTTTTTGGCGAAATGATATGACCCCGGAAGAATTCAAATTAGAGCGTGCATATCTTGTAAATATATATAGTAGGGGAATAAAGGCTAAAATTAATTATAAACCACTTTGGTATCAAGGGAAAAAGGTTAATTATGATTCATCACAGGATTTTATGGAAATTGTAGAGCTTGCAGGTAAAATAGCACATATGACAGATGACGAATTAGAAAAGATTATTATTGATGTATAAACATAATATTATTAAATGCTAAAAAGAAAGGTATAATATGGAAGTAGATACTTTTAAAAAAGATGTTTTTGGGATTCACATGGGCTCTCGCCAGAAGCGTTGGAGGAGAGTGTGAAAAAAGCAGATGAGGAAAGTAAGAATTTAAAAGAATGGCCAGAGGATTGATATAATCTAGTTATCGAAAAAAGATTAGGTGCTCCTAAATTTTTTATTTAAATTTAGGCAACGCAAAATGCAACGCAAACGGTTTCAAATACAAGAAAAGCCCTTTAAATAAGGGCAAAAAAACGCGAGGCGGGTTGCGGGTGTCCAGTGGACACCTCTGACGAAGTCAGAAGCAACGACCGAGGCGGAAGCCGAGAAATTGAACCGTCGATTCTAAGGTCAGCCTCGATATTACAATAAAAAAGGCACCTGTTAAGGTACCCATTTTATTGCAAAAAAAAAGAAGCGTGAGACGGGGATCGAACCCTAAAGTGAATCAATCAGAGTAGAGCATACAGTTTTTCTTATCTTATGAACAGACCGATATTTAATGTTTGTATTATCACATAAAGTTCTCAAACGTTTTTCAAAAATTCGAGGTCGAACAAATTTATCATTAACTAAGAACATAAATGAATCCATTGAAATAGCATTTTGTGTGTAGTAGAACTGCAATTCTTGAGGTAACGTTTTGTCATATGGCTGTTTGTCTATTTCAAAGCATTAAAAAAGAAGAGAAAACCGGATTTTGGCTTTCCCTCCTTTTTAACTGTTTATAATTTTATTTTTTTATCTTAACCTGCTTTGGCTTTGACCATTTGCCCTGATAAGTTTTCTTTCCTTTGACAACAATGGCTTTTGCTCTTGCATACAATTTTTTAGCCTTTTTAAACTTGCTATTTGATACACTATATGTCAATTTCTTAGTTGTTTTTGTCACTATTGTCTTTTTAAACTTCTTATCTTTTGCAATCTGTACTTTGTACTTGGTTGCACCATTAACTCTCTTCAATGTAAGACTTATTTTCTTAGCATTTTTCTTTTTAATTGCTTTTTTAACAACTGCCTTTCCAACCTTTACAGATGATTTTTTTGTAGTCTGACTTGGTTGTTTTTTAGTTGTTGTTTGTGCATTTGTATTTGAATCCTGTGGCTTTGTAGTTGTTGGTTCTGCAGTAGTTGTTGGTTCTGCAGTAGTTGTTGGTTCTGCAGTAGTTGTTGGTCCTGCAGTAGTTGTTGGTTCTGCAGTAGTTATTGGTTCTGTAGTAGTTGTTGGTTCTGCAGTAGTTGTTGGATTTGCAGTAGTTGTTGGATTTGTAGTTGGTTCCTCGTATTCTGAATATGCAGGATCTGCAAGTTCTGCAGGTGTTTTTCCTGAGAGTCCAGGGTCTGCCTTAATTGACACAGTTTTCTTTAATCCAAATGATTCTACATTGTTACTTGTATACTGTGATCTTACTTCTACTTCATATGTACCTGTCGCAAGTCTGTTTTCATAGTAACTTGCCACATTCCCATTGATTCCTACCTTGATACAAACACCATCTACAAAAAGATTCAATCTCTGACCTGTTAAATCTGCCACATCAGACCATGCAATAGTAAATCCATAGTCTATACCTTCTGTTAAAATTGAAAGTCCAAGTGGTAATGTTGGCTGATTTGGTTTGTCAAATGACTGTGCATTATCTATAACCTCACCTTTAACAGTAACCTTTGATGACTGACCAAATGATGGTGCCGCCAAAGCTGACTCTCTGCCTTCTGCATCCACTGCTGATAAATATGCCAGATATTCACCTGATGATACACTTTCCAATATAACATTTGATTTGGTAATTCCATCTACATATACACGTCTGTAAGGTGTACCTGTCTTTGCATCAAATAAATATAAATTGTAACCTACAACTGATGAATCTGCTGATGGAATACTTGCTTCTGATGATGGTGCCCATGCAACACCTAATTTATTGTCTGCCTGCGCCGGATTGTCAGCAGGAACCTCCGGATTTCCTGTAATATAACTTAATCCTGCCGGTGTTTTTGGACCTATGCAATCAACAGGATATGTGTAATTAAGAGTTGCTCCTGTTACTGTAAAGCTAACTTTTTCTGATAATGTTCCCTCACCCATGCTGTTTACATTTGCAGCCTGCGCTGTATATGAACCTGCTGGAAGTCCACCTACTACACCGCCTTTTGTAGCATTGCCAATCTTTGTAACTAACTCTCCATCCTTGTAAATGTAAATGACTGTTGCTGTAACTGTTGGATCATATCCAGCTACATTTGCTGGGTCATCGGCTCCTGCCCATGCAAACATAATTGCATTTTCAATTGTATCCGAACCACTTTTGCTAACAGCAACAAGTCCTATTACTTCCTTAGGTAGTGATGTTGCTGCTGCACTTACATTGCTTGTTGGATAGTATGTAATCGAAGATACTAACATTGCAATGGCACAAATAATCGCACCAAATTTCTTTAATCTTTTCATTTCATAAACCTCTCTTTCATTTGATTAAACATTCATTGCAATTATACACTTGTAAAGAGTTATTTGTTAGTATCTTATTTTTATATAAGGGATTAATTTTTTAGAAAAGTGTTTTAATTTTAAGATTTTCCATATATATGTACAAACACAAAAAAGTCCTAAAAATGGCAAAAAAAGTACGAGACGTGTTGCGGGTGTCCTGTGGACACCTCTGACGGAGTCAGAAGCAACGACCTAGGCGTCAGCCGAGAAATCGAACCTTCGAGCCTGAACTCAGGCTAGATTTTGCAATAAAAAAGGGCACCTGTTAAGGTACCCATTTTATTGCAAAAAAAGAAGCGCGAGACGGGGATCGAACCCGCGGCCCCCTCCTTGGCAAGGAGGTGCTCCACCACTGAGCCACTCGCGCATTGCTTACTGTGTGATGTCTTGTGTGTCACACGCAAGATATATAATACAGTATGAATTAACTTTTGTCAACAAAAAAAACAAAAAAATTAAAAAAAATTTACAATCACTATTTTTACTAATAAATCATACCAAAAAACAAATACAAAACATACACAGAAATTAACATAATGATATACATTAAATATAATTGCAAATATTAAACATTCTGATTTGAATTTAAACAAAAACTAAAATCCTATAAAAATAATAGAAAAAATATAAATGAAAATAGACAAAAGCAGGGGATTGTGTTTTAATAGTAGTGTTGTAAAAAAAGAGAAGTGAGGTCGGCTTATGGCAATTGATTGGACCATATTAGACGGTATACAAAAGATATTTGGTGGAAGTTTTATGGACTGGCTGATGCCAAAGATAACGGTACTTGGAAATGGTGGCATTGTCTGGATTATAATTGCAGTATGCCTAATATTGACTAAAAAACATCGTAAAGCAGGCTTTTTAGTTTTAATAGGAATGTTACTGGGGCTTATAATAGGAAATGGCATCCTAAAGAATGTAATAGCCAGATCAAGACCATGTTGGATTAATAAGGATTGGCAGATGCTTATTAGCATACCAAAGGATTATTCGTTCCCATCAGGTCACACACAGGCTTCAGTGATTGCGGCAACAATTCTTACTTTATATAAGAAAAAATGGGGTATAGTTGTTATACCACTTACAGTTATCATAGCATTTTCAAGACTATATTTATATGTGCATTTTCCAACAGATGTGTTAGGTGGAGCATTGCTTGGTTTAATAATAGGCTTGTTTACATACTATGTAGGAAATAAGATTATTGAAGCAAGAATATATAGTAAGAAGTAATTAAATGATTCAAAAAATGAGATAATCCTGAAACAGCAAAGAGAAGTGTAGATTCGAAAACTAAGGACGCTGGTATAAATATTATGCAGAAAAATAGGCATTATATTTAATAAAATAAATATAAAAAGAAAACATTAAAATATATAACATATAAAGAGGGCAGAAAAATGAAGATTTCAACAAAAGGAAGATATGCATTGAGAGTTATGATTGATTTAGCACAAAATGCAGATGGAAAATATATTTCCTTAAAGGATGTGGCAGAAAGACAGCAGATTTCTATGAAATATTTAGAAATGATAGTTTCGCTACTTCATAAAGGAGGTATGGTTAATAGTTTAAGAGGAAAGTCAGGTGGATACAAATTAGCAAAAACACCGGCTGAATATAAAGTTGGTGATATTATCAAATTAGCTGAAGGTTCACTGGCACCGGTTACCTGCTTAGAAGAAGGTGAAATATGCGAAAGAGCAGAGCAGTGTGTAACACTTCCCCTTTGGCAGAAATTAGATTCAGTTATAAATGATTATCTTGATAGTGTAACTTTAGAAGATGTAATTGAAAAGAAAATTTCTTAAAAGAAGAATCAGATACATTAAGAATAAAAAATTAAAAATAAGCAAAAAAAAACATCCATTGGATGTTTTTTTTTGCTTATTTAAATTGATGACTTTGAATTGATAATCTTGCACCACTTACATATCCACTAAAGAATAAGTAACTTGACATATTAATAGTCTGTTTCTTATATCTTACATTCTTATCACCGTTAAGAGTTCTCTTTGCTGCTGTGATACAACTTTTATTTAAAGATTTGTTATCGTACAATGCTAATGATCTTTTTAATGAACCATTTCTAACAGGACCGAACTGATAAGGCTGATAAATAACACCATTTAATGAGTTTGGATAACTTTTAGATTTTACACGGTTCATAATAACAATACCAACAGCCTTTTTTCCGGCGAAACATTCAGCACCGGCTTCGCTATAAATAATAGCAGACATTAATCTTAACTGTTTCTTTGTGTAATTATTTTTTACTTTAATATTAATAGTAGCGTATGTTTTCTGATTTGCATTTGAAATCAATGTAACTACAGAAGAACCTTTTTTAACACCTCTTATAACACCTGTTGCTGAAACAGTGGCAACTCTTGGGTTGCTTGATGTTATTGTGTAATTCTTCATTTTTTTTCTCTTTATCTTAAGTAATTTGTATGCTTTTACATTTTTGTTTACTTTTACTGTTTGTGTGGCTGTTACTTGAGTAGTGGATGCTGTCTGCTGAACTGTTGTCTGCTGTGTAGGTTCAGCCGCTTTAACAGTCATAGTGCTTACTGCACATGATGTAAAAAGTAAAAGTGCTAAACTTAAAAATCTCTTTTTCAAAATAACCTCCAAATTTGTTACAAAATTATTACATTTGTCTCACGAACGTCAATTATGCCGTAAAATTTGTAATTTGTCAAGGTTATTCATGTAATAATAATGCCATATTCCAGTAATTTCCTAATAATTATTTACTTATTTTAGGAGGATATTTGGGTATGCTCAAAGTAAACTTACCTTATACAAACCTATAATAAATATATAAACAAGGGTAGATTAGGACATTTTTCACTATAATTTGTCACTAAGAATATTTTACAGAAAAATGTCAAAAATAAAGATTAAAAAAAATCCTATTAACCTTATATATAACATTGGGAAAAGAATTGTAAAAAATTAAAAAATGTGTAGAATATATAGAGAAAAGGTTATTCCTATAAGAAACAAAGGAAAAAGTTTTGAAAAGGTATTTACAAATTTTGAATAAGGCTATATAATTCCTAGTGAATTAATAGGAATTAATAAGGAGGAAAGTATTATGTATATATACGCAGATAATGCAGCAACAACTAAAATTAGTAAATCAGCACTTGATGCGATGATTAAAACAAATGAAGAAGCTTACGGAAATCCATCCAGCTTACATAGCGTTGGACAGAAGGCTAAGGAAGTTTTGGAACAGGCGAGAGTTGATATAGCTAAGTGCATTGGTGCGGACTTTAAAGAAATATATTTCACATCAGGCGGAAGCGAAGCTGACAATCAGGCAATTATTTCAGCTGCTAAACTTGGTGCATTAAGAAATAAGAAACATATTATTTCTACAAAAATTGAACATCATGCAGTTCTTCATACTTTAAATAAATTAGAAAAAGAAGGATTTGAAATTACGTTATTAGATGTGCCTGAAAACGGTGTTGTTAATGTAGAAGATGTTGAAAATGCAATTAGAGAAGATACAGCATTGGTTACAATTATGTTTGCCAACAATGAAATCGGAACATTACAGCCAATTAAGGAAATCGGTGCAGTTTGTAAGAAACATGGTGTTGTTTTCCATACAGATGCAGTTCAGGCAGCAGGTCATGTTAAGATTGATGTAAATGAATTAAACATAGACATGCTCTCAATTTCAGGTCACAAATTCCATGGACCAAAGGGTGTAGGTGTTTTATTTGCGAGAAAAACTGTTCCACTTACTAATGTAATAGAAGGTGGCGCTCAGGAAAGAGGTAAGCGAGCCGGTACAGAAAATCTTCCGGGAATCGTAGGAATGGCAGTAGCTTTACAGGAAGCTTGTGCTAATATGGAAGAAAATGCAAAGAAGGAAACAGCTTTAAGAGACAGATTGATCAAAGGTTTATCAGAAATTGAATATTCAATGTTAAATGGTGATCATGAGAAGAGACTTCCAGGTAATGTAAATTACATTTTTGAAGGTATTGAAGGTGAATCTCTTCTATTATTATTAGATGCAAGAGGTATTGCAGCTTCATCAGGTTCTGCATGTACATCAGGCTCACTTGATCCAAGCCATGTATTACTTGCAATTGGAAGACCTCATGAGATTGCTCATGGTTCACTTAGACTTACAATTACTGCTGAAAATACAGAAGAAGAAATCGACTACATTGTTGAAAAAACAAAAGAAGTAGTTGCTTACTTAAGAAGTATTTCACCGGTATGGTCAAGAATGATGGAAGAAAAGAACAACAAATAAAGTACATTAATATATATTGTGATTAGATGCAAAAGCAATTTTGTATTGAAAGGAGATTTAATATGTTATATAGTGAGAAAGTAATGGATCATTTTATGAATCCTAGAAATGTAGGAACAATCGACGACGCAGACGGTGTTGGAGAAGTAGGAAACGCTAAATGTGGCGATATAATGAAAATATTTATAAAAGTAGATAATGATATTATTTCAGATGTAAAATTTCAGACATTTGGATGTGGTTCAGCTATTGCAAGTAGCTCAATGGCAACAGAATTAATTAAGGGAAAACCATTAAGTCAGGCACTTGAACTTACAAACAAGGCTGTAGCTGAAGCATTAGATGGTTTGCCAGCACACAAACTTCACTGTTCAGTATTAGCTGAAGAAGCTATTAAGGCAGCTATTGAAGATTATCAGAAGAAAAAAGAATCTGGAGAAGTAAAATAATTTCATTAATTCTCTTGCATTCTAGGTTGTTGTGTGATTAAATAAAGAGTCGATTGTCAAGACAGAGGCTGGCATAATATATACGGTTGATACGCATTTATGCCTGACACCCATTGGGCGTGATGTGCAGGATGCCACTGGCTATGTTTTGGCGTATGAAGATTGACTGATTTTACAAGCTTATAATTCATAAGATTAAAAACAAAAAAGGATTGGAAGAGAAAAGTGAGTATTAAAGAAATTCAAGATGAAATTATTAAGTTAAAAAAAGAAAAAGATATTTGTATATTAGCCCATTGTTATCAGAATCCTGAAATTTTGGAAGTGGCAGATTTTACAGGTGACAGTTTTGGACTTTCTGTTGAAGCGGCAAAAACTGATGCAAAAACAGTTATTATGTGTGGCGTTAGATTCATGGCTGAAACAGTTAAGATTTTATCACCTGATAAGAAAGTTATTTTGTCAAATGCTGATGCAGGTTGCCCAATGGCAGAAATGATGGACAAGGACTTAATCGAACAGGTTAAGAAAAGTTATCCGGATTACACAGTTGTAGCTTACATTAATACAACAAGTGAGTTGAAGACAATATGCGATGTTTGCGTAACATCATCTTCAGCAGTTACAATTTGTAATAAGATTGAAAATGACAAGATTTTATTTATACCGGATTGTAATTTAGGTGATTGGGTTTCACAGCAGATTCCTGATAAAGAATTCAAGTTACTTTCAGGTGGTTGTCCAACTCATGCAAGAATGAGTAAGGAAGATGTGAAGAAGGCAAAAGAAAAATGGCCTAACGCACAGTTGTTAGTTCATCCTGAGTGTAAACCTGAAATTGTTGAACTTGCTGATTATGTTGGCTCAACAACAGGAATTATGAATTATGCAAGAAAAAGTGATCATAAGGAATTTATTATTGGTACAGAGAATTCTATCGTAACTCATTTACAGATGGAATGTACAGATAAGATTTTCCATCCATTGTCAAAAGATTGTGTATGCCACAATATGAAGGCAACAACTTTAACAGATGTTTTAAACTGTTGTAAGGGTATTAGTGGTGATGTAATTGAAATGGATGAAGATACAAGAATTAAAGCGAAGAAATGTATCGACAAAATGATTGAAATGGGATAAATTAAAATTAAATTAAAATAATGAGTATAGGGCTGAAATGTATTTTCAGCCTTATGTTATTATCAAAATCCTATAGAAAATTTAGGAGGAAAATATGAAAGCATTAATAGCTATGAGTGGCGGTGTTGACAGCAGCGTTGCAGCAGTTTTTATGAAAGAAAAAGGATATGATCCAATAGGCGTTACAATGAAGCTTTACGACAACGAGGATATTAATATTTCTAATGAAAAAACATGTTGTTCATTAAGTGATATTGAAGATGCAAGAAGTATTGCTTTTCAAGAAGGATTTCCATATTATGTTTTCAATTTCAAAGCACAGTTTAGAGAAAAGGTAATGGATAAGTTTGTTAATTGCTATAAATGCGGTATGACACCTAATCCATGTATTGACTGTAACAGATATTTGAAATTTGACGAGTTAGACAGAAGAGCCAAAGAGTTAGGCTGTGATGTTATCGTAACAGGTCATTATGCAAGGATCAGATTTAACGAAGAGACAGGCAAGTACGAACTTCTTAAAGGTATAGATGACTCAAAAGACCAAAGTTATGTTCTTTATTATATGACTCAGGAAGAATTAAGCAGAACAATGTTTCCTTTAGGGGAATATACAAAAGACGAAATCAGAAAGATTGCAGAAGAGCATAAACTAATTAACGCCAACAAACACGATAGTCAGGATATTTGTTTTATTCCTGACGGTAATCACATGAAGTTTATAGAAGAATATACTCATGAAAAAGTTGGCAGAGGTAATTTCCTTGATATTAATGGAAAAGTAATTGGCCATCACAATGGTTATTACAGATATACAGTAGGTCAGAGAAAAGGAATTAATGTTAATCGTGATGGAAAACATTATGTATTAGAAATCAGACCGGAAACAAATGAAGTTGTAGTTGGTAGAAATAAAGACTTGTTTGCTAATCAGTTAATCGCATCTGATTTTAACTGGATTTCAGGTGAAACTCCAACAGAGCCTATAAGAATCAGTGGTCGAACAAGATACCATCAGCCATTAACAGAAGGAACAGCAGAAGTTTTAGAAAATGGTGACGTAAAAGTTACATTTGATGAACCAATCAGAGCCATTACAAAAGGCCAGTCAGTTGTTTTATATAACGGCGATGTTGTTTTAGGTGGCGGTGCCATAGTGAAATCAATGAACAGCCAGGTATAAATTTATCAATTAAGATTAGGGCTAACACCAAAAATATAATATGTGAACAAAAAAGCAATTTCTATTTAAACTATTTTTTACAAAAACATAAAGTTTAGTAAGAAGAACAGTTTTAAGTAGAAGTTGCTTTTTTACAAAATAATTGGTGTTTTAACATAGGATTCAATATAGTAAAATAGAAAATATAAAAAACATCTTAAAACATACTAAATATATATACAATAAATATTTTTTTAAAAAAGTTAATATTTCCTATTGACATTGTAGGAAATAAGTTGTATCATTCCTATTATAAACAAAACCTACTAAACATATAGGAAATAAAACATTTCTTATAACAAGGAATTAAAAAGGAGTAAGGTAATGAACAAGACAAAGACAGCGTATAATTACAAAATGAGAAAAACATACTGTTGTGTCAGAAGTTACATAGGAAATGCAAAGGCACGAATGTGCAGTTAATATATAATAAGAAGTAATGATTTGAGATTACCGATGAGCCAATTAAATGTAAGCCAAAAGAAAGCTAAAGGAGATATCAAATTATTGAATTAAAGTTTTATAAAGAAAATGGAGGAAACAAAAATGGCAAAAGTTTACGAAAGTGCATCAGAGTTAGTTGGTAAGACACCACTACTTAAATTAAATAAATATCAGGAAAGCGTAGGAGTTAAGGACGCAAGCATTTTAGCAAAGCTTGAATATTTAAATCCTGCAGGAAGTGTTAAGGACAGAGTTGCTCTTCAGATGATTGAAGATTTAGAAGAGAGCGGACAGATTAAACCAGGAGCAACTTTAATTGAGCCAACATCAGGAAACACAGGTATTGGTATTGCAGCAGTTGCCGCATCAAAGGGATACAAAGTAGTAATTACAATTCCTGAAACAATGAGTATTGAAAGAAGAAACATTATTAAAGCATACGGTGCTGAAATTGTTTTAACAGACGGAACAAAGGGAATGAAGGGCGCAATTGCTAAGGCTGAAGAGTTAAAGGAAGCAACTCCTGGTTCAGTAATTCTTGGACAGTTTGTAAATCCTTCAAATTCTAAGGTTCATAGATTAACAACAGGACCTGAAATTTGGGAAGACACAGATGGTAAGGTTGACATTTTTGTTGCAGGCGTTGGTACAGGTGGTACTGTTACAGGTGTAGGTGAATATTTGAAATCAAAGAACCCTAACGTAAAAATTGTTGCAGTAGAACCAAAAGACAGTCCTGTTCTTTCAGAAGGCAAAGCTGGAGCACACAAGATTCAGGGTATTGGTGCAGGATTTGTTCCTGATGTACTTAATACAGAAATCTATGATGAAATTATTCCTGTATCAAATGAAGATTCTTTTGAAACAGGTAAGGCAATTGCGAAAACAGAAGGTGTTTTAGTTGGTATTTCATCAGGTGCAGCATTATTTGCAGCAAAGGAACTTGCAAAGAGACCTGAAAACAAAGGAAAAACTATTGTAGCATTATTTCCTGACTCAGGAGACAGATACTACAGCACAGCTTTATTCCAGTAGAAATTAAATAGAAATATAAAAAAATAAACCAAAGATAGAATAACAAAAGAAAACATGGCTTTATAATGACAGTTAATGTAAAGCTAGATAAAAGCACTGATTTTAGCAAAAATATATTGCAAAATAAAGAACAAAATACAATTGAATAAGAAATTATATTAAGTATAGTAAACAAGAAAAACAGATAGGAGATTTTAAATGAGCGAAAGAAATTATAGATTTGAAACATTACAGTTACACGTAGGACAGGAACAGCCGGATCCGGCAACAGATTCAAGAGCAGTACCAATTTACCAGACAACATCTTATGTATTTAAGAACTCAGCACATGCAGCAGCAAGATTTGGATTAGCTGATGCAGGTAACATTTATGGTAGATTAACAAATTCAACACAGGGTGTATTCGAAGACAGAATCGCAAAACTTGAAGGTGGTGTAGCGGGTCTTGCAGTTGCATCAGGTGCAGCAGCAATTTCATACACAATTCAGGCTTTAGCAGGAGCAGGCGAACATATTGTTGCCCAGAAGACAATTTATGGTGGTACATCAAACCTTTTAGCACATACATTACCAAACTACGGTATCACAGCTACATTTGTAGATGCTCATAACTTAGAAGAAGTTGAAGGAGCAATTCAGGGAAATACAAAGGCTATCTACCTTGAAACATTAGGAAACCCTAACAGTGATATTCCTGATCTTGATGCAATCGCTGAAATTGCACATAAGCATGGACTTCCTGTAGTAGTTGATAACACATTTGGTACACCATACCTTATTCGACCAATCGAACATGGAGCAGACATTGTTGTTCATTCAGCAACTAAGTTCATCGGTGGCCATGGAACATCACTTGGTGGTGTAATCGTTGACGGTGGTACATTTGATTGGGCTGCAAGCGGAAGATATCCTGGAATTTCAGAACCAAACCCAAGTTACCATGGCGTAAGATTTACAGAAGCAGCAGGTCCTGCAGCTTTTGCAACATACATTAGAGCAATTTTACTTAGAGATACAGGTGCAACAATTTCACCATTTAATGCTTTCTTATTACTTCAGGGTACAGAAACATTGTCTCTTAGAATTGAAAGACATAACGAAAATACTAAAAAGGTTGTTGAATATTTATCAAATCATCCATTAGTTGAAAAAGTAAATCATCCATCATTACCAGATCACCCAGATCATGGGTTATATGAAAAATATTTCCCAAATGGTGGGGCAAGTATCTTTACTTTCGATATTAAGGGTGGTCAGGAAGAAGCTCATAAGTTTATTGATAATCTTCAGTTATTCTCATTACTTGCTAACGTTGCAGATGTTAAGTCATTAGTAATTCATCCTGCAACAACAACACATAGCCAGTGCACAGCTGAAGAATTAGCAGAACAGAACATTAATCCAAACACAATCAGATTATCAATTGGTACAGAAAACATTGATGATATTATTGAAGACTTAGATGAAGCATTTAGGGCACTTCAGTAATTAACATAACAATTGATTGAAAAATATATAGGCAGGCATAGACGGGAAACTGTTTATGTCTGCCTTGATTTTTTAAAAAATATTATAAGTACCATATAAATGAATGTGTACTTGATTTTTAAAATAAATAATATAAAATCGTTATAGGTATTAATATTTGTTTCGCGAAAATTATTTCGTGTGTGTTAAGGTTAAGTTCATTCATATTAGAGGACAGTTAGAATAAGAACTTTAGACACGATGAATTTACAAATAAATTAATGAAAATAGAACAAACTAAGTAGTAAAAATTAAATAAATATATTGTGAGGTTGTATATGGATTATTATAAAAGAGCAGTAGAATTAAACGATGACACAGTAGCTAACAGACGTTATATACACGAAAATGCAGAAGTAGGTTTGGAACTTCCAAACACAGTTGAATATATAATGAAGAAGTTAGAAGAGTATGGCTTAAAACCTGAAAAGTGTGGCCATGGTGTAACCACAACAGTAGGTAGAGGTGGAAAAGTTATTTTACTAAGAGCAGATATGGACGCCCTTCCAATGACTGAGGAAAGTGGCGAAAGTTTTGCCAGCAATAATAAAAATGCGGCCCATTGTTGTGGCCATGATTTTCATGCAGCAATGTTATTAACAGCAGCAAGAATGTTAAAAGAAAACGAAAAAGAACTAAAGGGAACTGTTAAGTTTATGTTCCAGCCGGCAGAAGAAATTTTTGAAGGTAGCAAGGACATGGTAGAAAATGGTTTGCTTAAAAATCCAAAACCGGATGTAGCACTTGCAGCTCATGTGGTAGTTGGTAGAATCCCAATTGGAACTTATATGTATAACAGCAAAGGTACAATGATGTATTCAGTTGACGGCTTTAAAATCACTGCTAAGGGAAAAGGTTCTCATGGGGCATATCCTCATGTGGGAATAGATCCAATCAACATTGGGACACACATTCATTTGGCATTACAGGAGTTAGTTGCAAGAGAAAGTGATCCTTCAAAAGCAGTTGCTTTGACAGTTGGAAAATTTCAGGCAGGTACAGCAGCAAACATTATACCTGAAACAGCAGTTTTAGAAGGCACTCTTAGAACAAACGATAGCAAAATGAGAGAAAAAATTGTTAACAGAATAAAAGAAGTAGCAGAAAAAACTGCAGAAGTTTATGGTGGCAGTGCAAGTATTGAAATGATATATGAAGTGCCTACAATAACATGCGATAGCAAACTTACGGAAGAGTTTGTTAAGTATATTAAAGAAATTAACGGCCCTGAAATGATACCGTATCCTGATGTTACAGCTAGTGCTTCAGATGATTTTGCAGTAATAGCTGAACAGATACCAAGCACGTATTTATATATTTCGGCAGGTTTTATGGATGAGAGAGGTGATTATCCTGTTCATCATCCAAAAGTAAAGTTTAATGAAGAAGTTTGCCCTATAGGAGCCTCGGTTATGGCTCACTTGGCAACAAGATGGCTGGAAGAAAATTAATGAATAACAAAAGAGAAGTAATTAGAATGATAAAATTTATGCTGTTTTCAATATCAGCAGGAGTTATTGAGGGTATAGTTTTTGGAAAAGCAACAGACACAAAGGAGACGATATCATGTTATCAAATAGAAGAATAGTTATTATAGGAGCAGGTCACGTGGGAACTCATTGTGCAGCAGCACTGAGTTTTCAAAATATATGCGACGAGATAGTTTTTATTGACAGAGATAAGGAAAAAGAAAAAAGTCAGGCAATGGATTTAGCTGACAGTGTGGCATTTTTACAGTCGGCACCGGTTATAAGAGTTGGAGATTACAAAGATTGTGAAGATGCAGATATTATTGTAATTGCAGCAGGAGTACCAAGGCTACCGGGCCAGACAAGACTTGATACATTGGGGGCATCAGTTGAATGTATTAAGGATGTTGTGGAAAACTTAAAGCAAGTGAAAATAAATGGTATTGTAATTACAATTACTAATCCTGCCGACATAATAGCTGATTATGTAAGGAAAGGGCTTGATATGCCTAAAAATCAGGTGTTTAGCACAGGTACATCATTAGACACAGCCAGAACAAGAAGAACCGTTGCAGATTTATGTAATGTAGATCCAAGAAGCGTTCTAGCTTTTGCAATGGGAGAACATGGCGATTCATCAATGGTTCCTTTTTCTCACATGACAATATTTGGAAAGCCTTATAAAGAATTTGTATCAGAAAATAAGGGAAGAGTAAAAGAATTTTCTGAAGAAAAAGTAGTTGAAGGCACACATATGCGTGGAATGGATATTATTAACGGAAAAGGTTCAACTGAATTTGGCATAGGTGCGGCACTTGCTGATATGGCAAAGGCTGTTTTAACAAATGAACACAGAATACTTCCTGCATCAACTTTACTTGAAGGGGAATACGGTCAGAAAAATGTTCACGCAGGAGTGCCATGTATCATTGGTAGAAATGGCATTGAAAGTGTAGTGGAACTTCATTTGACAGAAGAGGAAAATAAGCAGTTTGCAAAATCCTGTGATATTATAAGAGAGCACATAAAAATGGCAGAGACTATTTAAAGTTAAAAACAGAAAGAAGGAAAAATGGAAAATTACAGCATACATCTTCCAAGTTATTCTATTGGAGACAAGGTATATAACAAGATTCCCGAAATATGTGGAACTTATGGAAAAAAGATTATTGCAATTGGTGGTCATAAGGCAATTAATGCAGCAAGAGAAAAAATAGAAAAAGCAATTGAAGGTTCAGATTTAGAAATACTGGATTTTTTATGGTACGGTGGAGAGGCAACTTATGAAAATGTCGAAGCCTTAATGGAAAATCAGCTTGTAAAAGAAGCCCACATAATTTTTGCAATTGGTGGTGGAAAATCAACAGATACAGGAAAATGCTTGGGGGTAAAAATAGACAAACCGGTATTTTCTTTTCCAACAATAGCATCAAACTGTTCAGCTTGTACAAGTGTGTCCATAATGTATTATCCTGATGGAAGATTTAAGGAGCCTTTCTTTTATCCGGCACCACCGGTTCATGCTTTTATTGATACAGAAATTACAGTAAATTCACCATCAAGATATTTATGGGCTGGTATGGGCGACACTTATGCAAAATATTTTGAAGCTGAAATGTCTTCAAAAGGAGAGGAATTACAGCATTATTTCCAAATGGGTGTAAATGCAAGCCGAATGTGTTACGAGCCTATAATGAAATATGGAAAAGCTGCCATGGATTCAAATGACAGAAAACAAAATTCTTATGAATACGAGCAGGTTGTATTGGCAATTATAGTATCAACTGCTGTTGCTTCAATTTATCTTACGGCAGAGCACACAGTTCATTACAATTCAGGATTGGCACATGCTATATTTTATTCTTTGACAGCGCATCCTCATATTGAAAAAAATCATCTTCATGGGGAAGTTGTAAGTTATGGTGTTTTAAATCTTTTACTTGTAGACAACAATATGGAAGATTTTGAAACAGTATATAAATTTAACAAGTCAGTAGGACTTCCAACATGTCTTAAAGATTTGGAATTTACAAAAGACAACATAGAACAATTAGCAGAAAATGCGGTAATAATGAAAGATATCGAGCATAACCCATACGTTATTACAAAGGAAATGTTAATAACATCAATGGAAAAATTAGAAGAATTAAATAAATAAAATTGCAAAGGATAAGATTAATGGACAAGAAAATAATATTTTTGGATTTAGATGGAACATTAACAAATGATGAAAAGAAAATTACACCTAAAACAAAAGAAGCCCTTATGGACATTCAAAAAAGAGGTCATATTGTGGCTCTTGCGTCTGGCAGACCAACGCCTGGCATGGGATTTATTGCAAAAGAGCTGGAACTTGAAAAATATGGTGGATATGTTATGTCATTTAATGGTGGAAAAATTATCGACTGGAAAACAAAGGAGACAGTTTTTGAGAATACTCTGGATAGAAAATATCTTCCTGATTTAATAAGATATGCAAGACAAAACAATCTGGGGCTGATTACTTATGACAACAAGCAGGGACTTGTGGCTACACGAGTAGATCCGTATGTAATGCTTGAAACTGTAAAAATCAACAGAATACCAGCATTTTTAACAGATGTAGTAAAGTATGTGGACTACAATCCAAACAAATGCCTTTACACTGTAGATCCTGAAATTTCAGAGTATCACGAAAAAAGGCTTGCCGAAAAATTCGGAAATGTTCTTTCAGTGTATCGTTCTACAGATTACTTTATTGAAATTGTACCAAAGGGAATTGACAAAGCTGCATCAATTAAAGTTTTAATTGACAAATTAAACATACCTCATGAAAATACAATTGCCTGTGGTGATGGATTTAATGATTTGTCAATGATTAAGTATGCAGCAGTTGGTGTTGCAATGGAAAATGCTGTAGATGCAGTGAAAGAAAATGCTGATTATATTACAGCATCAAACAACGATGATGGTATAGCAAAGGTAGTAGAAAAGTTTATAATGGATTAATGATGGGATGAATGTATTACTTTCTAAACTTGATGAAGTAATTGATGATTTAGAAAATGGTCGTGTACTTACAGAGGAAGAGTTGTGGGAAGAAATTGACAGCATATAGAGGATTGGGTATGGAAACAAAAGACTGCAAAATAGAAATTTAGGGTTGACTGACAGAAATGGTTGACGTATAATCCTTACTAACAGTTGAAGATGACCATTGAAACCGTTGATGCGGAGGTAAAAGTGAATCGTGCACTTACAGAGAGTAGGGAGTAGCTGAGAACCCACAGAACGCAGCTCACATAAATGGACCGCAGAGGGCATGGAACAAAACTTTTTTAGAAGCCAGTATTTCATGACGTGAAGGCATACGTTAGTTGCACAGAGTATGTTTGTACTCGTTGAGAGCATATCGTTTGATATGAATCAAGGTGGCACCGCGGAAGATTTTTAGATTATCCGTCCTTGATAGTAGATTAATACTATCAAGGACTTTTTTTCGTATAAAGAAAAATAGATTGTAGAAGTTATAAAAGTAATTTAATTTCTATATACTCTGAAGGGTTATCTAAACTGAAATAACTTTTAAAAGGAGAAAGATTATGAGAGGATTTAAGAAAGTTTTAGGTTTAGTTTTAACAGTAGCATTAGCTACATCAGTATTCACAGCATGTGGAAACAGCAAAAAGGGTGGAGATAATGACAATGACAAGAAAAAAATTGGAATTATCACAATGGTAGAAAATGGCGCTTTTATGGACATGAAAGAAGGAATTCTTGAAGAATTAAAAGCAAAAGGCTACACAGAAGACAACACAACTTTTGATTACCAGTGTGCATCAGGTGATGCAACAACTTTATCAACTATAGCAAGTAACATGGCTGACGGTTCGTACACGGCAGTGTTTACAATTGCAACACCTCCAACACAGACATTTGTAAGTACAGAATCAGACACACCTGCATTTTTCTGTGCAGTATCAGCACCACTTGCAGCAAAGGTTTTAACAGACATGGATAAGCCTGACATGAATGCTACAGGAACATCAAATGCAATTCCTGTTTCAGAAATAATTGATTTTGCACAGGCAACAACACCTGCAAAGAAATACGGTCTTATTTATAGTGGAAACGAAGACAACGCTACAAACACAATTAAACAGGTTGAAGAATACTTAAAGAAAATCGGTGTTGAATATGTTGAAAAAACAGCTCCTACAGCAGCAGATGTAGAAAACGCAACAAACGCTTTAATAGCTGAAAAAGTAGATGCAGTATTTGTTCCAAATGATTCAATTATTCAGGACGGTGTTTCAAAACTTACAGAAATCTGCAAGGACAAAAAAGTTCCAACATATTGTGCATCAGCAACAACAGTTCAGTCAGGTTGTTTTGCAACACTTGCAATTGACGACAAGGGAATCGGTAAGAAAACAGCAGATATGGCAGTTGAATATTTAAAGAATGGTAAGAAGGTAGAAGATATACCGGCACAGGTTGTAGGTATTGACTACTGTTCAGTAAATAAAGACACAATGAAAGCTTTAGGACTTACAAAGAAAGATATAAAAACAAAGTATGAAGTAAAAGAACTTGATACAGCTAAGTAAGTTTAAAAGTATAAATTAGATAACATGAAAAAACATTTGAAAAGTATAAAGCAAAAAGTTTGCTACAAAAATGAAAATAATAGAGTAATGAAAAACTGAGAATTAAAATATTACAATAATAATTGAAAGTGAAAAAGAAATGGTAGAATTACAATATTATTTATCAAATGTGCCAGAGGCATTAATTTACGGTTTATTGGCAATGGGTATATATATTTCTTTAAGAATATTAGATATACCTGATTTAACAACAGAAGGAAGTTTTGGATTTGGAGCTGTAATTTCTGTTTTAGTTTCTCTTAACGGTCATCCGATTCTTGCAGTTTTTGCTGGAATGGCAGCGGGAATGATAGCAGGATTAATCACAGGAGCTTTGCAGACTAAACTTAATGTACATCCTGTTTTGGCAGGTATTATTACAATGAGTGGTTTGTATTCCATTAATTTGGTTTGCTATTCTTTGACAGATAAAGGTCAGACTACAAACTTAAGTTATGGTAAAGTAACAATTTTTGAAAAAGTAAAAGAAACCTTAGGTATTAGAGGTATGTTTGAAACTTCTATGGTAAAGGCTGGTGTTAGTTTTATTATTGCTTTAGTTGTAATTCTATTAGTGATTTGGTTTTTTAAAACTCATTTAGGACTTTGCATTAGAGCAACAGGCGACAATCCTGATATGGTAAGAGCATCATCAATTAACGTAGACAGAACAAAGATTGTTGGTTTGATGATGGCAAACGGTCTTATTGGTTTATCAGGTGCACTGCAGTCACAAAGCATTAGCTATGCTGATATTAGTTTACAAAACGGAACTTTGATTTATGGTCTTGCTGCAGTGATTATTGGTGAAGTTATTTTTGGAAAAAGAAGTGTGGCAACAGGAATTGTTTCAGCAGTAATCGGTTCTGTTCTATATAAAATAATAGTTGCATTCGTTATCAGACAGCAGTTGTTTGGCGACATGAGTTCAAACCTTATGAAATTCACATGTGCATTAATAGTAGCTATTACATTGGCAGTACCTGCAATTAAGGAAAGAATGGCTGCAAGAAAAATCAGAAAGGGGGCAATGTAATGTTAGAAATAAATAACATATCAAAAACCTTTGCCAAAGGTACAGTTAATGAACATACAGCAATTAACCATATGTCATTAAACCTAAAAGATGGTGATTTTGTAACAGTAGTTGGCTCCAATGGTGCAGGTAAATCAACCTTATTTAATGCAATATGTGGTACCTTTATGGTGGATAAAGGGAATATTTTATTAGATGGAGAAGATATTACTTTTAAGAGTGAACATGCAAGAGCTAAATTAATCGGCAGAGTTTTTCAGGATCCAATGAAAGGAACAGCTCCTAATATGACAATCGAAGAAAATCTTGCGTTGGCATATACAAGAGCAGGAAAGAAAAATTCACCTTTTAAGAGAGCCATAACTAAGAAGCAGACAGCTTTCTTTAGGGAGAATCTTGCAAGATACAATATGGGAATTGAAGACCGAATGAAAACCAAAATCGGCTTACTTTCAGGAGGCCAGCGACAGGTAGTTACATTGTTAATGTGTACTTTATCAATTCCAAAGTTGTTATTGCTTGATGAGCATACAGCAGCTCTTGATCCTGCAACAGCAGAAAGAGTAATGGAAATAACAAAAGAAATTGTAGTAGAGAATAACATTACCACAATGATGATTACACATAATTTGAATCAGTCATTAACCACAGGTAACAGAACAATTATGTTAGACAGCGGTGAGATTATATTGGATCTTTCAGGAGAAGAAAGAGACAATATGACAATGGATGATTTGATTAAGATGTATTCAGCAAAGAAACAGAAAGCATTTGATAATGATAGAATATTGTTAAGTTAAGAAAAAAGAAGTTGTAGCATTGCTACAGCTTCTTTTTTTGTGTAATAAGAACTTACTTCAGAACTTCTTATTACGCAAAAAAACAATACGCAATTATACAATTTGAGACAAACGTATAAAAAACAGAAAGAATGGTTGCATTTAGCAAAAAGTAGAGTTATATTACAAATATAAGAAAATCATACACAAGTATAAAAAAGATGCTAATGTAATATTTAGATACATTAGTATAAGGAGGATGTTATGGCAAATTCAAACATTACAAAAAAAGCTTTGGCACAAAGCTTAAAAGAGTTGGGGGCCACAAAGATTTTGGATAAAATAACTGTTGCAGACATTACAGACCATTGCGGTGTTAACAGACAGACATTTTATTATCATTTTAATGACAAGTATGAATTGCTTAGTTGGATATATAATCAGGATTTATTTATTCCATTAACACAGGATTTGACTTTTGAAAACTGGGTTGAAAAGTTAATTGGATTGTTCAAATATATGAAGCAGCAGAAAGCGTTTTTTATGAACACTATTAAATCATCCAACAATTTCTTCGCTGAATATAGTAATAAAATTTTCGCAGAGTTGTTTGTGAAGGCAATAGCAGAACTTGACTTATATCAGCATTTAGATGATAAAGAACAGGATATATATGCGAGATTTTTCGCTTATGGCTTAACAGGAGTAATTGTTGACTGGGCATTAAAAGGTATGAAGGAAAATGAAGATGATTTAGCTGTTTTGCTACAGAAAATGACATTACAAACTGAAGAGTTAGGTCACGAGATTTACATGTACAAAAGAAATACAAAGAATTAAAAATAATTTAAAAGGAAATTAATTTAGTCTAATTGAAAATATACAGAATTAGATACTTACAGTAAATAGGTACAAAGAAAAATTAATATCTGTTTATTATACAGAAATTAAATGACTTATACAATTTTATACAGGTGTCATAAAAATACAATGGTGTATAAGAATGTATAATGATTTTTTTTCATATAAATGTATACTGTACAATAGAAAAGAAAAGGAGTGTATGTTGAAATGAAAAAGTATGTTCAAAAAGGAATAAGTTTGGCGTTGGTTATGACAATGTCAACCTGGTGTTTGTCAGGATGTGGAACTACAAACACACAGTCAAAGAAAACAGAAAAAAAACAAACAGAAGCTTCTGACACAATTAAACAGTCAGATTTGCAAACATTATTAAGCAGTAAGATTGGTGACACAGCCAATACTGAAAAGAAAGAAACAGTTTTCGTGGAAATGGATCCATCTGGTGAAGTTACTAAGACAACAGTAAGTGATACTTTGAAAGTTTCTGATAAGGATAGCATTAGTGATGTATCAAATCTCGATAATATTACAAATTTAAGTGGTGATGAAAAATATACTACAGATGAGAATGGCAATATTGTTTGGGAGAATAAAGGAAAAGACATTACATATCAGGGTACAACAACAGAGTCTACACCTATTAAAGTAAATGTTAAATATTATTTAGATGATGAAGAAATGTCACCAGATGATTTGGCAGGAAAAAGCGGAAAAGTAAAAATTGTTTATGACTATGTTAATGAAACATCATCTGAGGGAAAATTCATTCCATTTATTACTTTAACAGGTATGGTTTTAGATGATAATTTCACAAATGTAAAAGTTGATAACGGTAAAGTAGTTGAATATGATGGCTCAAACATTGTAATCGGTTATGGAGCACCGGGCTTTAAGGACAATCTTATATCAACAGTTAGCAAGGCTGAAGATTATTTAAAGGATATTGATATTCCTGAATCATTTACAGTTGAAGCTGATGTAAAAGACTTTAGCTTAAACATGTCACTTACAATGGCAACATCTGAAATTGCTGATTTAGATTTAGACAAGAGCTTAGATTTCTCAGATATTGAAGATAAGATGGATGAGTTAAAGGACGGTACAAATCAGTTAGTAAAAGGTGCTGGAGATTTAGTATCAGGTGCCAGCAAATTAAATTCAGGTGCAGATAAGATTGACAAGGGTGCAAAGGATATTGCTAAATATACATCTGATTTATATTTAGGAACAACTACATTATTAACAAGCTATAAGAAGTTTGACTGTGCTCTTGTTTCAGGTGTTAAGAGTGCAAACAAAGGTGCTAAGAAATTATACAAAGGAACAAAGAGTGTTAAGTCAGCATCTAACAAGTTGAATTCAGGTGCCCAGACATTAAACAGCGGCGCTAAGAAGGTTAACTCAGGTGCACAGGAACTTGCAAAAGGTTTAAGCAGTGCAAAAGCAGGTTTTGAAGATGTTAAGGACAGCAAGGGTAATGTTAAGAGCCAGGGCTTAAAGAATGGCTCAAAGGCTTTAGCAACAGGAACAAAAACAGCAGAAGCAGGCGTAAAACAGTTAGTTGGTACATTACAGTCAACACCAAGTTCTATCCAGACTCAAATTGATGGTGTTGTTAAAAAAGTAAGCGCAGCTACAGGCGGTGCAATTGCTTCTGAAAAAGCATTAAACGCAACTATTGAAAAGATTAACGGTGCCATTGCTCAGGGCGCAGACATGACTACTGTTTTAACAGGTGCAGGTTTAAATGCAACAGCTTATTATCAGTTATTAGAAGCATATTATGGAATTAAAACATTAGAGCAGGTTAAATCAACATTTGAAACTCAGATTACTTCACAGGCATCAAGCATTAAGGCTCTTGTTGATGGCATGGGAGATTTAACAGATGGTGCATCAGCGTTAAATACAGGAATTAATACATTATACACAGGTATTAGCAAGTTAAATACGGGTGCCGGTACTTTAGCAGCAGGCACAAAAAGTTTATATGATGGAACAAGTACATTAGCATCAGGAACAAACCAGTTAAAGAGTGGTGCAAAAACTCTTAACTCAGGTATGAAGTCACTTAACCAGGGAACAGATAAGATGAACAGTAAGTTAGGCGATGCAAGCTCACAGGTTAAAGATGGTATTGCAACTGTTAATTCAGGTGCAGGACAGATTAGTGATGGTGCTAAAACATTAGCAAATGGTACAGGTTCATTAAGCAGTGGTGTTGTAACATTATTTAATGGAACAAAAACATTAAAAGATGGTGTTGTCAAATTAAATGACGAAGGTATAAGCAAGATTACTGAAATCTTTGGCTATGATACAAAGGATGCAGTTAATAGTATTGAAGATATATTAAATAACGGAAAAGAATACAAGTCATTCTCAGGAATTAAGAGTGATATGTCAGGTAACGTTAAATTCATATTTAAGACAGCCGAAATCAAGTCGGATAAGTAAAGGAGCTAATAAGTTATGAAGAAGTTTGGACAGTTTGTTGTAAAAGCCAGATATGTCATATTACTAATTAGTATTTTACTACTAATTCCAGCAGGCATTGGCTATATGAATACAAAAGTAAATTACGACTTATTATACTATTTGCCGGACGGAATTGACACAATGACAGGTCAGGACATAATGATGGACGAATTCGATTCAGGTGCATTTAGTATTGTTATGGTTGATAAGATGGACGATAAAGATGTCACAAAGCTTATTGACAAAATGAAAAAAGTTGACCATGTAAGTAAAGTTTTATGGTATGACTCTTTTGAAAAAGCAGGTGTACCAAAATCAATGCTACCGGATGATGTGTACAAAGCCTTTAACAAAGGTACATCAACAATTATGATGGTTATTTTTGATGACACAAGTTCCGGTGAGGGAACAATGGATGCAATAACACAACTTAGAAATCTTACACAAAAACAGTGTTATATTAGCGGTATTTCAGCCATTGTTACAGATACAAAAGTGTTAGTTGAACAGGAAATGTTCATATACGTTTGTATAGCAGCATTAGTTTCAATTGTTGTTTTGTCGTTGTTAATGGATTCATACTTAATTTCAATTTTCTTTATGTTAAGTATTGGAATGGCTATTATATATAACTTAGGCAGCAACTTTGTGGTGGGAGAAATATCCTATCTGACAAAGGCGTTAGCGGCGGTGCTTCAGCTTGGTGTTACAATGGACTACTCAATATTCCTGTGGCACAGTTTTGAGGAAGAACTGGAGAAACATGACGGTGACAGTAAATCGGCTATGGCGGATGCTATTGCAGCTACAATATCTTCTGTTGTAAGTAGTTCAATAACAACAGTGGCAGGTTTCATTGCTTTATGCTTTATGAGTTTTACATTGGGACTTGACCTTGGTATTGTAATGGCAAAAGGTGTAATTTTAGGTGTTATCTCATGTGTAACTGTTTTACCGGCTTTCATTTTGGTATTTAACAAAGCCATTCAGAAAACAAAGCACAAACAGTTATTACCTGATTTTAAAAAGATTCCTGCGTGGATTACAAAGCATTATAGAATATTTATTGTATTGTTCTTATTATTAATTGGTCCTGCAGCTTACGGTCAGGCAAATACAAATGTATATTATGATTTAACATTAAGTTTGCCGGAAAGCTTAAAGAGTGTTACAGCTCAGAATAAAGTGGCAGATACTTATGATTTAGGCTCGGCTAACATGATTTTAATAAGTTCAGATACAAAGACGAAAGATGTTAAAGATTTATTGTCAGATGTTAATGATGTAAAAGGTGTAAAAGTTGCAATGGGACTTGAAAGTTTCTTAGACGGCTCAGTTCCTGATTCATTTATACCGGAAGATTTAACAAGTGCATTAAAGAGTGAAAAACATGAAATGTTAATCTTTATGTCTGAGTATAAGACAGGTTCAGATGAAGCCAATGCACAGTGTAATCAAATCGAAAAGATTATTAAGAAATACGACAAGTCAGGAATGCTTGTAGGCGAAGCTGCATGTACAAGAGACTTAATTAAGATAACAAACAAAGACTTTGCAACAGTAAGTTTTGTTTCAATATTTGTAATTTTTGCAATTATCGCAATTGTATTTAAGTCAATTACACTTCCTATAATTTTGGTAGCAGTAATTGAACTTGCAATCTTTATCAACATGGGTATTCCATTCTATACAGGAGCAACATTACCATTTATTGCTTCAGTTGTAATTGGAACAATCCAGTTAGGTGCGACAGTTGACTACGCAATCTTAATGACTAACAGATATAAGTTAGAGCGTAGCAGTGGCAAGGAAAAAAATCTTGCTGCAAAAGACGCATTAACAGCAACAATGAAGTCAATTATTGTTAGTGCTTGTACATTCTTTGGGGCAACATTTGGTGTAGGTGCTTACTCAAGTATTGACATGATTAGTTCACTTTGCTTACTTATGGCAAGAGGTGCCGTAATTAGTATGCTTTGTGTAATTTGTATTTTACCGGCAATGTTTGTTGTTTTTGACAAGGCTATTGTAAAGGGAAGTTACAAATTCTTAGACAAATAATTAAAACAGCAAATTAATGTTTGTTTTAAAAAGTAAATTAATGTTTGTTTGAAAAGTAAATCAATGTTAGTTTTAAATAGTAAATTAATACTAGTTTGAAAAAGCAAAAAATGAAGTTTTAGAGGTTCAAATATAAGTTAAACATTATAAAGTTTAATGGAATTAGAACCTCTTTTTAGTTTAAAAAAAATGAAAAATGTGGTATAATTAGCATAAAATTAAGTACGGATTATTTTTAATCTTAAAGACTGGAGGGATGTACTATGAAGCAGATAGTAATTGCTATAGGAAGAGAGTTTGGTAGCGGAGGTTTAAAGGTAGCAGAAATGGTAGCAGAACATTACAATATACCTTTATATCACAAGCAATTATTAGATGAAGTGGCAAAGGAAGGAAAGTACAGTAGAGAAGTAGTTGAGAAGTACGACGAAAAACCTATTAACCTTACTTTTATGCCAATTCCATTAGGTGGTGTAACAACGTCAATAGAACAGGATGTTGCCATTAAGGAATTCAATATGCTTAGAAAGAGAGCAAATGAGGAAAATGAATCATTTGTTGTTGTAGGCAGATGTGCAGATGAAATTCTCGCAGATAATCCAAATCTTACAAAAGTATTTATTTTAGGAGATACAGAAAGTAAGGCTAAGAGAGTTATGGAAAGAGACGGCATTGATAAGAAAGCTGCTTTATCCAAGATGAAGAAAAGAGACAAAGTAAGAAAAACATATCATAACTTCTACTGTGAGAATAAATGGGGTGATTCAAGAGCTTATGATTTGTGCATAAGCACAGCAAATATCTCATTAGAGAATGCAGCAAGGCTAATTATTGACTATGTTGAAATGAAATAAAAATAATTCAATAAGAAAAAGCCTTTATTTATAGGCTTTTTCTTATTTTTTTGGCTGAAAATAAAAATGGTTTCTTGAATCGGATATATGGTTGTCAAACATTAAATATGATAAAATAATACCATGGTTAAACTTAACAAAGAAAATATAAAAAGGAGGATTTTATGAGAAAAAACGTACAAAAAGCTTTGAGCTTAGCACTTAGCATGTCAATGGTATGCAGTTTAATAGCGATTGATGGAAACTCTTACAAAAATATCGTAAGAGCTGATGAAATTATTGCTGCAGATGAAGGAAGTGGTAGCGGTGAAGTAGAACCGGAGATTGATTATTCTGATTTGATTAAGTCGGATTATAATTTGTTGAAAGGAGCAGGATATACTTACAGCAGCAAGGGGCAGGAAAATACAGACACTGCACTTACTAATGGAAGTCTTGATGGAGGCTTTTATAATTCAAAATGGGGAAAAGATGCAAATCAGAGAGTTACAATAACAACAGATGGAATTCAGGAAGTAAGTAATTTGAAGTCGTTTTTGATTTTCTTCAATAATGCGAATACATACTGTAAGAAATTCAACATTCAGTTATCATTAGATGGTGAAAATTTTGAAACGGCATATGAATCAACAGATGATTTTACTGAAAAGGTAAATGAATTAACAGTTGACAAATCTAATTTGACAATAACACAGTTTAAGTATGTAAGAATTAATCTTTTAGACGGAAAGAAAGATTATGGTTATCAGATAAAGGAATTTGCTGCAATTGGTGAAGGAGAAAATAAAACTCCAAATACAGCAAATAGTTCTAGTGAGCTTGAAGAGGGATTACCTGTAGATGAATCTGAATTTTTAGCAACAGACTATAATCTGACATATGGGGCTGAGTACACACAGACATCAGTTGGAAGTCAGAACTTTAAGGTTTTAACAGATGGTAATGTATCAGGTACAGAATTTGTTAATACTGAAAGAAACGATGATGCGAAGGATCAGACTTTTGTAATTGATATTGGAAGAGAAATGAGTCAGAAAGTAAGCAACATTGATTACTTGCAGCTATATAACGTTAATGATACTACAAATGTAACAGATTTTGAAGTATCAATATCATTAGACGGAGAAAATTACCAGACAATAGGAAAATATTCAGGTGTAGAATGGGAACAGACACATTATAACGTGGATTTATCAGAGGTTACACTTGAAGATTTCAGATATGTTAAATTACATTTAATAAATGGTAATACAGGATATGGATACCAGATTAGAGAATTTGCTGTAATGGGCAAAGATAAAGCATATTATCCGGAAGTAAAGGATCAGACATCATTAGTTTCATCAAGTGATAAAAATCTTGCATTAAATAAGACAGTATATGTGTCATCCACAGGTGAAAATGAAGGAACAGATCCTACAGTTCTTACAAATGGCAATGCAGATGCATTTTGGTCATCACTATGGGATGCAACAAGAACATTCGAATATGTTGTAATTGATTTGGGAAAAGAAGTTGAACCATCATTACTTAGCAAAGTACTTGTTAATTTCCAAAATAAAGTTACATACTGTAAGGATTATACAGTATCAGTATCAAAAGAATTTGATGAAGAAAATCCGGATGAAGGATTCGTTAAAATAGGAGAAACAAAGTCTATAGCTTGGGAAGTTTTACAGCATTTTGCAGATCCGAACGGATATGTTGTAACAAACTTATATGATTTACCAACAGAACCAATTAGATATGTAAAAGTTTATATGAATGGACATGCTGCTTATGGCTTCCAGATTAAGGAAATTGCCGTAATTCAGAAGACGGATATTACAGATGCAACAGTTGATGTAACATTAGATGATGAATTGAAGGCAACAGTTAGTGCAAAATATAGTGGAACAGAATTAGTTGAAGGAACAGATTATACAGTTGAACAGACAACAACAGCTGAAGGTATAGAAGTTAAGTTGAATGGTATAGGAGACTTTGGTGGTTCTGTTACAAAAACTATTAAAGCAGAGGATATTGCTGTTAGTGAAGCTAAGAACTTAACAGTAGAAGCAATAGAAGCAAATACTTTAAAGGTTTCATTTGAAGGAAGCAATTTACCAAAAGAATTTGCTCAGGTATATGACATTTATGTGGGAGACAAGTTAGTAGCAGAAAATAAAGAACCGGGTGAATACACATTTGATAAAATTAATGCTGGTAATGTTACAGTTAAGGTTGTAGCAAAACGTGGTGAAGTTTCATCTGAAGGTGTATCACAGGAAACTAAAATTTCAGGGATAGATATTTCAAAATTTGAATTATTTATTGGAGAGATTGGACATATATACAATGGAAAAGAACAGACAGTTCCAGTTACAGTAAAAAACGGTGATGAACAGCTTGAAGAAGGAACAGCATATGAAGTAAAATACGAAGATAATGTAAATGCGGGAACTGCAAAAGTTATCGTTAATGGTATAGGATTATATGAAGGTAAGCTTGAAGGAGAGTTTACTATTGCACAGGCAAATATTGAAGATGATATTATAAAGAAAGATTTTTCAAATTTAGCAGAAAGTTACGAATATAAGGTGGCAGACATCCAGCCTCAGATTAAGATGAGTCAGGGTGATGTTTACTTATCAGCAATGAAGGATTACGAAATTGTTTATTCAGATAATATGAATCCTGGTACAGTAACAATGACAATAAAGGGTATTGGAAACTACGCAGGAACAATTGAAAAGACATTCGTTATTACTAAGAGAAAACTTGCTAACACAACTATTAAGACATCATTTGATGCTAACAAGCAGTTAAATGTATTAGTTCAGGTACCTGATAATGGACGTGCATTAACAAAAGATAAGGATTATAAATATACAGTAGCTACAGATGCAACAGGTAATATCACAATTACAATTACAGGAATTGGTGAAAATTGTGAAGGTACAGTTGTTAAAACAATTGCAGCTAAGGATAACCCTAACAGACCAACTCAGAAGCCAACAACAACAAAGATTAAAGTGGCAAAGGTTTCACCTAAGGCTAAGAATGTTAAGGGTAAGAAGATTAAGTTGTCATGGAAGAAGATTAAAGGTGTAAAGGGCTACCAGGTTCGTTACGCTTTAAGCAAAGGCAAACTTAAAAAGGCAAAGATTAAAGCTTGTAAGAAGAATTCTTATGTAATTAAGAAACTTAAAAATAAAAAATATTTTGTTCAGGTTAGAGCTTACAAAATAGTTGGAAAGAAAAAATACTATGGAGCATGGAGCAAAGTTAAAAGTGTTAAAGTAAAAAAATAATGTCCTATTGTAGGATATAGTTAATAAAAGTGGAATGTAGATTAAAACGGTCTACATTTCACTTTTATTAATGATTAAGTAATGATATAATTACAGGAAAAGAATAAGGAGGCATTAAATGGGAGATTTAGTTTTTAATGGAATTAAAGTAGAAGAACTTGATTTAACAAATAAGATAGAAGGAGCTGTCTCTTTGGATATCAGCCAGAGAGCATCTTTTAATGTTAAATATACAAGGGATGATAAGAAGTGTGCAGCTACATTAACTATTGATATGATGGATAAGAATCAACCAATGGATTTCAATTTCAAAATAAGTGCAGTGGCATTTTTTGACTGTGACCAGTTATCAGACAAAAAGGAAATTCATAAGAAAGCATACGATGAAATATTCCCACATGTAAGATCAATGGTAATTACATTTTTTGTAAATTCAGGTTTGCCACCAATTGCAATTCCTAAGGTAAAAATGGACGATGCAAACATTAAAGTATCAGGAGAAGATAATTCAGAGGACGATAAAATTTATAGTTAAAAATGTTTTTTTTAGTTTTTTGGAAAATTAAAAAAACGTAAAAAATACAAAAAACATAAAAATTGTAACAAATGCTTATAAAAAAGCCCTTTTATTTCAAAAAATAAAAGGATAAATGTACATAATTAACAAAAAAATACATTAGATTTATAGGTTGTTGCAAAAAATGTTTTTAATTTTTAAACTATAAGTGTATTAGATTTTTAGGTAACATAATAATCTAAACCCTTTCAATTTTGTGGCGTTTCGGAGAATTCTGAAACGCCATTCCTGATTTGAGAAGCAATTTTTCTAAATGCTTATCTAATAGACAAAACATACAAAATAAAATCATATCTGAACAATTAGAAATAATAATTCCATAATATAAAAAGAACTAATCCTTTGGTTAATAATCAAAATTCTACAATCATTAATTATGCATTAAAAAGTATGTGCAGGAAAACAGCTGTTAATTAATAATGAAAAGTGTTAATATTAGTTTCGGCAGATAATAAATTATAGACAGCAGAAACGAATTAAGATAAGAGATTGAATTACAAAGAACAGAAAAGAAAGATAAAGGATTGAATTATAGAGAAGAAAGTATTATGGAATATAAAAAGATTGTAAAAGGAATTTTTAGGGAAAGACCCAACAGGTTTATAGCGTATGTTGATGTAGAAGGAATGGATAATAATCCCCAGGTTGTTCATGTGAAAAATACAGGACGTTGCAAAGAACTTTTAGTTAATGGTGTAACTGTATATTTGGAGGAATCAGATAATCCCAATCGAAAAACAAAATATGATTTGGTTGTAGTTAGGAAAAATGAAAGAATAATAAATATGGATTCCCAAGCACCAAACAAAGTAGTACAGGAATGGCTAAATAAAAATGGCTTATATAAAAATACAAAACTTGTTGCTCCTGAGAAAAAATATGGAGAATCAAGGTTTGATTTTTATATTGAGGGAGATAATAAAAAAGCGTGGATGGAAGTAAAAGGTGTTACCCTTGAAAAAGATGGTGTAGTTTTATTTCCTGATGCACCAAGCAAAAGAGCGGTAAAGCATATAGAACATTTAATCAAAGCCAAGGAAGAGGGCTTTGACGCTTATATTATGTTTGTTGTGCAAATGGAAAACGTAAAATATTTTACACCTAACAAAGAGACTCATAAGGCTTTTGCAGAAGTACTGGTAAAGGCAGAAAGTAAAGGAGTTAAAATAATGGCGTATAACTGTGTGGTAACAGAAAAAGAACTTAAAATAAATAAACCTGTAGAGATAAAACTCAACAAATAATTACATGGATTGCTCCGTGCCGAGCACTCCCGCAATCCATACAAATATTCGCATATGGGAAAGCTGACGCTTCCCTTTTATGCTCATATTTGGGCGTGTTCCAAAGTCCAGCTCACCTTTGTGCAAGCACAGGTGAGCTGGACCTTGGAACACTGTAATTAAAAAAGTAGTCGAAAAAACAAAAAAATACGGTCAATCTTATTGACTAAAGGAATTAAAAAGTGATATAATTACGAGAAATTCGGGTTTATTTGAAACGATTTAATATTTTTATATAGAAGAGGTAGATATATTATGAAGAAAATGATTTTAGTAACATCACCACCAGCATGTGGAAAAACATTTGTAACAAAGAAGTTAGCAAAGGCTATGCCTAACTGTGTTTACCTTGATAAAGATTCACTTATTGTTTTATCAAAGCAGATTTTTGTTGTGGCAAATGAAGAATACAATAGAAGTTCAGATTTCTTTGAAGCAAACATCAGAAATTATGAATATGATGCAATCATGGAAATCGCAAGAGAAGCTTTAGAATACAATGATACGGTATTCATTAATTCTCCATTCACAAGAGAAGTTAGAACACCCGGTTATATGGAAAATCTTAGAAACGAACTTTTAAAGATTGGAGCTGAATTAGTTGTTGTTTGGGTTCATTGCGACAAGGAAGTTTGTAAGGAAAGAATGATTAAACGTAACTCTGACAGAGATACATGGAAGATTGAACATTGGGATGAATATATTAGCAGACAGAACTTTACAGTTCCTGAAGGAATTAAGAATTTATTCTTATTCGATAATTCATCAGATGATTCATTCAAGAAGTCATTAGATGAAGCTGTTGAATATTTCAAAAATTTAAAATAAAGCATAAAAAAATATTAAGTATATTTAGAAAAAGACTTTCACGGAACTTGAATTATTCCTAAAAAGTTAGGTTTTAAAACCTGACAATAAATAGGTGATTCGGTTAAGGGAAGTCTTTTTTCGTAACAGGAAAATCTTTTAGGATTTTCTATTACATAAAAAATATTGCGTTATGGATTATTATAAAATCCATAAGTTGATGTACTTGCTTATAGGCAAAAAAAGCATTATAATAAATTAGATTTATGTCAATAATTGTTAAAGAGGAGAAATAAAATGTCAAAAGTAAGAACAAGATTTGCACCTAGTCCAACAGGTAGAATGCATGTAGGAAATTTAAGAACAGCTTTATACGAATTTTTAATTGCAAAACATGCAGGTGGCGATTTTATTTTAAGAATAGAAGATACAGATAGAGAACGTTATGTGGAAGGTGCTGTGGATATTATATACAGAACACTTGAAGCAACAGGACTTGTACATGATGAAGGTCCTGACAAGGACAAGGGATATGGACCTTATATTCAGAGTGAACGTCAGGCGTCAGGTTTATATCTTGAATATGCAAAGAAATTAATTGAGTCAGGAGATGCATATTACTGTTTCTGTGATAAGGAAAGATTGGCTACACTTAAAACTTCTGTAGGGGAAGACGGAAAAGAAATTACAATGTACGACAAGCATTGTTTACATCTTTCACAAGAAGAAATACAGGCTAATTTAGATGCTGGAAAACCTTATGTTATCAGAATGAACATGCCAACAGAAGGAACAACAACTTTTGTTGATGAATTGTATGGAGAAATTACAGTAGAAAACAAAGAGTTGGATGACATGATTTTAATTAAGTCAGATGGCTATCCAACATACAATTTTGCAAATGTTATAGATGATCATTTACAGGAAATCACTCATGTAGTAAGAGGTAATGAATATATTTCATCTTCACCAAAGTACCAGAGACTTTATGAAGCATTTGGCTGGGAAGCACCTAAATATGTACATTTGCCACTTATTACAGATGAAAATCATAAGAAATTAAGCAAACGTTCAGGTCATTCATCATACGAAGATTTAGTTGAACAGGGATTTTTACCTGAAGCAATTGTAAACTATATTGCACTTTTAGGTTGGAGTCCGGAAGACAATCAGGAAATATTTTCACTTGATGAATTAATTAAGAATTTTGATTATCACAAGGTTAATAAGAGCCCTTCAGTTTTCGATATTACAAAGTTAAAATGGATGAATGGAGAATACATTAAGGCTATGGACAATGAGAAGTTCTATGAAATGGCAAGACCATACGTTAAGGAAGTTATCAAGAAAGATTTGAACCTTGAAACAATAATGGATATGGTCAAAACAAGAATTGAAACATTCCCTGAAATTGGAGACATGATTGACTTCTTCCAGGAACTTCCTGAATATAGTCCTGAAATGTATACACACAAGAAAATGAAGACTAATTCTGAAAATTCTTTAGAAATTTTAAAGGAATTACTTCCAATATTAGAGGAAACAGATGATTATTCAGTACAGGGATTACACGATACTGTATTTGAATATATTAAGAAAAAAGAAATTAAAAATGGTCAGGCTTTATGGCCACTTCGTACTGCAGTATCAGGTAAGCAGATGACACCGGCAGGAGCTTTCGAAATTATGGAAGTAATTGGAAAAGAAGAGTCATTAGAAAGAATTAAAAAAGGTATTGAATTATTATCAGAATAATTATCAAAATAATTCAAGGAAGATTATAAAAAGTCCGGCTGTTTGTCAGTCGGACTTTTTGTGTAATAAGAAATCCTTTTGAAAGGTTCAGGTTAAAATATGGAAAATACAGTTACTAAGAAAAATATAAATAAAAATTGGCTTGAAATGATAATATTAATATCGCTTTTTAATTTTTTGTTTTTAGGAAGTGAATACCTTTTTGATAACATGATTGCTAAAGTGGCAAATCCAAGTAAAGTTGTAATAGCACAAAGTTATGTTTTAGGTGCAAGCGTAGTGGGATTTGTTTTGTATCCAATAATAAAGAAAATATTAGATAATAAAACAGGTATTAAAAACACTAAAAATATAGCGGTTAGTTTAGCGATTGTATTAGGTTGTTTTTGTGTTTGGAAATTTTCACACAGTGATTCTTATAATGTTATATTAATGTGCGGCTGCCTTCTTTTTATTATACTTGGAGCTTTTGGAAGCACGGTTTTTTATTTTACGGCAATTAATTACGGTAACAGCAAATATTTAGGAAAAACAATAGGCTTTGCTTACGGTTTTGGACTTTTGATACAGTTTGTAAGCAATAATTTAATAAAATCAAATAATCTGGAAAGTGTTTCGATAGTTGTATTATGGGTTGCAGCAATCATAATAGTGCAAAAAATTTCAGGGAAAAGTAATAGTGATGACAGATGTGATAATGCAGTCAAAGAAAAGGGTGGTTTAAAAAACAATTATGTAATGGTAATTCTTTTAATTGCAATTGTTGTATTAATGGCAAATGTTTTTACAACCCTTGATAATGTTGTGACTTTATTCCATGCAGATGGTACTTTTGATGTAGGTCAATATCCGCGATTATTTTTAGCCGTAAGTGGAATTGCAGCTGGTATACTTTTCGACATAAAAAAAGGCAGATTCATGTACATAATAATGTATTGCATAACTCTTTTGTCAACAATATGTATTTTGACAATTGTATCCGGCGGGGCGTTTTTAACAGGCCTGGTTGTTTTCTATTTGTCAGCTGGGTTCTTTGCTGTGTTTTTTACAACAGCATTTGTGAAAATATCTCTTAAAATGGAAAATACACGCCTTTGGGCAGGTATGGGAAGAGCAGTAAATAATTTGATGGCTGTGCTAATGGGGAGTTGGTCTTTGAAACTATATTCAACAGAAAATGTTTTACTGATTACCGTATTATCGTTAGTTTTGTTTGTGGCAATTAGTGTATTAATATTTTTGTACACAATGAAAAATATACAAATCAACAGAGCTGAAATAATAGAAAATAACTGGGACAATCTAACAAACAGTGAAAAAGAAACTAACAGCACAAACGAAACTGACAAATTACAAATGTTTTCGGAGAATTTTTCTTTAACCAAAAGAGAAAAGGAAGTGTTAGAAGCTTTACTTAATTCTGACGATAGTGTTCAGAATATTGCAGCCGGGTTATATATTTCAAGAGCTGCTTTATACAGACATATTTCAAATATAAATAAAAAAACAGATACCAATTCAAGAGTAGGTTTAATTAAATTTTACTATACGTGGACTGAAAACACTATTTAAAACACATCCAATATGTGATAATATATAAAGGGACATATTGGAAAGGTGTTTATGGAATTTAATAACGCACAAAGAGAAGCTGTTAATCATTTTAAAGGAGCAGCCATGGTTCTTGCAGGACCTGGCTCAGGTAAAACTACAGTTATAACACACAGAATAAAAGAGTTAATTAGAAAAGACGTTTCACCTGAAAAAATATTAGTAGTAACTTTTACAAAAGCTGCTGCAGTTCACATGCAGAGAAAATTTTTTCAGATAATGGAAGGAGAACATTGGGTAAAAAGCAGTTATCCTGTGTCCTTTGGAACTTTTCATGGAATCTATTTTAGAATTTTAAAATTATCCAAGAATTACAGTGGGCGTAATATTTTAACGGAAAATCAGAAAAGTCAGATTTTACGTGAAATTATTATTAGAAACAGAATAAATACAACTTCCCTTAATGAATTTATTCAAAACATTATTGGCGAAATAAGCAATGTTAAGGGGAATATGATTCCATTGAGTGATTATGCACCAAAAAGCTGTAAAAATAGGGAATTTAAGCTTATATTCGATGAATATGCAAAAGAATTGAAGAGTCAGAACAAAATTGATTTTGATGATATGCTGTTGGACTGTTATACGTTGTTTAAAGAGGAACCGGTGCTTTTACAAAAATGGCAGCAGGTTTTTGAATATGTTTTAATAGATGAATTTCAGGATATTAACAAGATACAGTATGAAATCATAAAAATGCTTGTGGCTCCTGAAAACAATTTGTTTATAGTAGGTGATGATGACCAGAGCATTTATGGATTTCGTGGGGCGTGTCCTGAGTTAATGTTTAGATTTGAAAAGGACTATCAGGCATGTAGAAAAATTATATTAAATATAAACTATAGGTCTACAGATGAAATTATCCAAATGTCTAAGAACCTAATTAAAAACAACAGTTCACGTTTTGAAAAAAATATCATGTCACCGAAAGGTAACAATAATAAAAATGATGAAAATAGTAATGAAAATGAGAACATAAAAGATGGTTGTTCAATCCCAAGGAAAAGGAACAATAACAATACCAAGAACAAGAATAATAACAAATGTAAAGATACTGATGTTAGAATTTTCAGAAATCAAATGGAGCAATTGCAGTATACAGCAGTTAAGATTACAGAGTTGCAAAGTAGAGGGATAGATGACATTGCAATACTTGTGAGAAACAACAGCCAGATTGATATTATCCAAAGATTTTTAGAAGAACAGGAAATTATATCTGAAAGCAAAGTCGCTAAGAAATCTGTTTTCAAAACTCAGGTGGGAGTGGACATTTATAATTACATAAAGGCAGCCATTAATTTGAATAAAGTTGAAATACGAAATAATGAAAGCCTAATTTATATATTAAATAAACCAGCCAGACTTATTAGTAACGGAATGATAAGTGATTATGGAATTGATTTTAATAGTTTGAAAAATGTTTACAGTCATAGCAGTGAAATTGTGAAAAAAATAGAAAAGCTGGAATTTGATTTGCAGATGTTGTTAAGATTAAAGCCCATGGCAGCTTTAATGTATATTCTAAAAGGTATAGGATATGAGAATTACCTGAAAGAGCTATCAAGAGAGAGAAAGATAAACTATTCTGTTTTTGAAAAAGAAATTGAAGAAATAAAAACAAACAGTTTAAAATATGACACTTTGGAAAGCTGGATTTTACAGGAAAGTGAAGAAAACAGTGCTAATACAAAGTCAAAAGAAAAGCAGGTAAGAAAGCCGATTCATATTATTACAATGCATGGCTCAAAGGGACTTGAGTTTGACAGCGTTTTTATTTTAGATGCAAATCAGGGCATAATACCAACATCTAAAGCAGTAAGAGAAAGAGATTTCGCAGAGGAAAGAAGACTTTTTTATGTGGCAATAACAAGGGCAAAAAAATATTTAAATATATATTGTGTAAGCGAAAATCTTGGCTGTTATGTGGAACCATCAATTTTTATGAAGGAAGTAATGGCATAGAATATGTATATTTTTTGAAAATTATGTAGATAATACATTAAATTAAGGTGCATAATATTGCAATTTTAATACACTTTTGATAAAGTTAAAATAACAAAAAATGCGTTTATTACAAATGCATAGTAAGATTGTGAAAATAAATAAGAAAGGAAAATGCAGGCATAGTAAAAATATTATGTTTGTGTCTTTCAAATTCATACGGGAAATGTATGAGGATTGTTGAAAGACTTGGTAAATGATATGGGAAATAATCAATTAGAAGAAGATGAAGATTTATTTGTAACTTTAACATTAGAAGATGACAGTGAGGTTGATTGCCTTGTTGTAAGTATATTTGAAGCAGAAGGAAGAGATTACATTGCATTACTTCCAACTGAAGGACCTGAAAACGAAGAAGGAGAAGTGTTCTTATACAGATACTTTGAAGACGAGGACGGAGAACCCGGACTTGACAATATTGAAACAGAAGCTGAATTCATGTTAGCATCACAGGCTTTTGATCAGTTAGTTGAAGACGGTGAATATGATGAAATTATTGAGGAAGAAGAAAACTTACATTGATTTGTCGTTTTTTGAATTTGTAAGATAATGCATTTTTAAGATAATAATGTTAGAAATACATTGTTATTTGAAAATCATAACAAAAAGAAAATACATTAAGAAGGTGGAAAAATGTCATACGAAGATGAAACTAGACAGAGAATAGAAGCAAGAAAAAGAAATGCTGAGTTAAAGAAAGAACAGCAGATTAAGAAAAGAAAAATAACATTAGGAATTTTAGCAGCAGCAATTGTTGTTATTGTAGTATTAATTATTGTTGTAGCTTCAGTTTCAGCCAAGAAAGATAGTGAAGTGAAGACAACAGCTCCTAAGGAAACATCAATATTAGGAGCAACAACAGCAGAGACAACAGAAGCTGTAACAACAACACAGAAGGTTGCTCAGCAGACAACATCAGAAACTACTGTAGTTGCAACAACTGAGAAAACTGTTCCAGAGACAACAGAAGAAGAAACACAGGCACCTACAGAGGAACAGACTGAAGAGGAAACAACACGACCTTCAGGCGAAATCAAACATGCAAGGGACGATGTCAACATAAGAAGAAAACCAAAAGAAAGCTCAAAGGTTTTAGACATTGTTAATAAAGGAGACGAATTAGAAGTCTTAAGCACTGACAAAGGTTGGTGCCATGTAATCTGGAATGGTATCGAAGGTTATGTATCAGCAAGATTCATAAAATAATAATTACAAATAAACAAAAAACGTATTTTATGGTAGACTAATACTTCCCATAAAGTACGTTTTTTATTACAGTGTACCAAAACATAAGCGTACTTGTGCTTGCACAAAAGTACGCTTATGTTTTGAGGACACGCCCGCATAATGAGCATAAAAGCGCAACGAAGTTGTGCGATATGCGAATTATGTGGTGAAATTGCGGGAGTGCAAAGCACGTAGCAATTTCGTAATAAAAAACATGAAGGGCAATATAGCAGAAAAGCACAACGAGGAAAACACAATGAACTATAACGAAGCAAAACAATATTTAAAAGAAGTAAATAAATACGGCAGTGTCTTAGGTCTGAAAAGCATCACAACACTTTTAAAAGAAATGGGTAATCCTGAAAAAAGTCTGAAAGTTGTTCACATAGCAGGTACAAATGGAAAAGGTTCCACAATGGCTTTTTTAAACAGTATTCTCATGGAGGCAGGCTACAAAGTAGGTAGGTACAGTTCTCCGGCAGTTTTTGAAGAAGATGAGATTATTCAGATTAATAACCAAAACATAGAGCCAAACAGTTTAGGAGAAATAATCACTCATATTAAGGAGAAATGCGATTACATTGCTAAAACTTATGGATTTCATCCAACACCTTTTGAAATTGAAACGGCTTTGGCTTTTGAATATTTCAAAAGAAAGAATTGTGATATTGTGTTAGTTGAATGTGGTATGGGTGGTGCAACAGATGCCACAAATGTTTTCCATAAGGTTCTTTGTAGTATTATTGCCAATATTTCCTTGGACCACACAGCTTTTTTAGGTGACACAATTGAAGAAATAGCAATGGTAAAATCGGGCATAATAAAAGCAAACTGTCCCGTTGTAGTAGCAAAACAGCAAAAAGAAATATGCGATGTAATAAGGGAGGAAGCTGAAAAAAAGAATTCCCATATAGTTATGGCTAAAGAAGCACAACTGGATTTGGGTAATGGAGAAAATATTGTAACTTACAGAGCCTCTAATGGAAAAGAATATAAAGCTAATCTAAAAATGCTTGGAACTTATCAGGGAAAAAATGTGGCAACAGCAATTGAGGTTGCATTAATTCTTGAAAAAAAGGGTTACAATACAGAAAAATATATAAAAAGTGGAATTGAAAATGCAGTCTGGAAGGGAAGATTTGAAATAATTTCAAAGCAACCATTATTTGTAATTGATGGCGCACATAATCCCGGAGCTATAGAGGAATTGGTAAAATGTATTGATTTGTATTTTACAAATAAACGAATTACCTTTATAATGGGAGTGTTGGCCGATAAAGACTTTGAGAAGGAAGCAGGTCTTATTGCAAACAAAGGAGAAAATATTTTAACTGTTACACCAAATAATGCCAGAGCATTAGATGGAAAGAAGTTGGCTAATACAATTTCTAAATACAACCAAAATGTTCAGTATGTAGAAAGTATAGATCAGGCTGTAGAGAAGGCAATTGATTTAGTAAACAGTAAAAAATCAGATATGATATTAGCTTTTGGCTCTTTATCACATCTAAATGATATTAATCAAGCAGTTAAAGCCGGAAGGAGAGATTGACTGATGTTTGATAAAAACAAAATAGAACAGGGAATCAAATTATTATTAGAAGGTATCGGTGAAGATCCAAGTAGAGAGGGTTTAGTGGATACTCCAAACAGAGTTGCACGTATGTATGAAGAGTTATGTGCAGGTATGGACAAAGATCCAATGGAGCATCTGTCAAAGACTTTTACATGTGATAATGAAAATGTAGTTATTGAAAAAGATATTACATTTTACTCAACTTGCGAGCATCATTTGATGCCTTTTTATGGTAAAGCAAACATTGCTTATATTCCAAATGGAAAAGTTGTTGGAATAAGCAAGCTTGCAAGAACAGTGGAAGTTTTTGCAAGACGATTGCAGATTCAGGAACAAATGACAAATCAGATAGCCGATGCTATTGAAGAATGCTTAAATGCAAAGGGGGTATTGGTTATGGTTGAGGCTGAGCATATGTGTATGTCAGCAAGAGGAATTAAGAAACCGGGTAGCAAAACAATTACTTTTTCAGCAAAAGGCGCTTTTGAAGAAGACAGCAGTTTAAGAAGAGACATTCTTCGTTTAATGGAAAAGTAATTAGACTTCTTATTATGGAGCATATGGCAGAAGGTAAAAATAGTTGCTTAATAGGCACGTATTTTTTGTGTAATGTATCGTAAGTGATATTCTTTTTTTACAAAAATAATTAATAGAGAGTAGAGAAAAAATAAATGCAAATTGGAAAATATAATTTTGACTTAGATAACGATCCTATTATTATGGGAATTTTAAATGTAACACCTGACTCATTTTCTGACGGTGGTAAGTGGAACAACATGGACGCAGCTTTAAAGCACACTGAAGAAATGATCAAGGACGGTGCAAGAATTATTGATGTTGGCGGTGAGTCAACAAGACCGGGCTATACTTTAATTAGTGATGAAGAAGAAATAGAAAGGGTTGTGCCGGTTATTAATGCGATAAAAGAAAGATTTGATGTATGCGTATCCCTTGATACATACAAAACTAATGTGGCAAAAGCCGGAGTTGAAGCCGGAATCGACATGGTTAATGATGTGTGGGGATTTAAGTGGGACAAGCAGGATATGGCTGATTTAGTAGCAAAATCAGGAGTTGCTGCATGTGTTATGCATAATAAGGATAATACTAACTATGAAAGTTACGTGGAAGATGTTTTAAAGGAAATGAAGGAATCAATTGACATTGCCCACAAAGCAGGAGTAAAGGATTCACAGATTGTATTAGATCCGGGCGTTGGTTTTGGAAAAGATTATGCACAGAATTTATCGATTATTAAACATGTGGACAGGCTAAAAGAATTTGGTTATCCTGTGCTTCTTGGAACATCCAGAAAGTCAGTTATCGGACTTACACTGGACGTAGATAAGAATGACAGAATGGCTGGAACTGTTGCAACAACTGTTATGGGATATGAGAGAGGCTGTAGTATTTTCAGAGTCCATGATGTAAAAGAAAACTATCAGGCATTAATGATGGCAAAGGCGATAAGAAATGAAAAATTGTATTAAAATTAAGCAGTTAGAAGTATTTGCATACCATGGCTGTGAGGAACAGGAAAAAATAAATGGTCAGAAATTTTATATTGATGCTAACTTATATACAGACATAAGTGTTGCAGGCAATACTGATGATTTAAATGAAACTGTTAATTATGCTGAGGTTTGCGACTTTATAAATAAATTTTTAACAAAAAACAGATTTGATTTAATAGAAGCTGCAACATGGCAGTGTACAACAGAATTGTTAAAAACATTTCCGAAAATCAGAGAAGTGGATTTTACAATATACAAACCACAGGCACCTATACCGTTGCCTTTTGGAAATGTTGCAATTTCCATTAACAGAAAATGGAGTAAGGCAATTTTATCAATCGGCTCTAATATGGGCGACAAGGAAGAACACCTAAATTGTGCAGTGGACAGTTTGTATGACGATGATAACTGCAGAGTTAATGTAGTATCAAATTATATAGAAACTGAGCCTTATGGGCCTGTTGAACAGGACAATTTCCTAAATGGCTGTATTGAAATAGAAACATTGTATTCACCTGAAGAATTACTGAAAAAAGTCAACCAAATAGAAGCTTTTGAAGGTAGGACCAGGGAAATACACTGGGGTCCAAGAACATTGGATATAGACATTGTTTTTTACGAAAACCAGATAGTGGATTTACCAGAATTAAAGATACCACATGTGGAAATGCACAAGAGAATTTTTGTGTTAGAACCATTAAAACAAATTGCACCATATTGGACACATCCTATTTTAAATAAAACAGTAACTCAGTTGTTAGAGGACCTAAGTCCTAATAGTGGCTGTGGCGGTTGCAGTGGTTGTGGTGGTTGCCCGAAAATTTCAGAGGAGACAGATAATTAAACAACGAAAGAAAGGTCTTTAATGTATATATGAAAGATTTGCAGGAAAGTAGAAAAGAAATTGATTCAATTGATAGCGAGATTGTAAGCTTATTTGAAAGACGAATGGAAGTCTGTAAAGACGTTGCTGAATACAAATTAAGAACAGGTAAGGCTGTTCTTGACAGACAAAGAGAATTAGACAAAATTAAAACATTAAAAAACAAAGCCTCAAGTGATTTTTATGCTCATGGTGTGGAAGAATTGTTTGAACAGATAATGGCAATGAGCAGAAAGATGCAGTATAAGCTTCTAACAGAAGAAGGGGTAAATAACGACATTGGATTTGATATTGTTGATAAAATCCCAATGGATGGTGCAAAAGTCGTATATCAGGGAATTCCAGGCGCCTACAGCCAGCAGGCAGCTACAGAATACTTTGGAGATAAGGCTGAATACTTAAATGTAACAACTTTTAGAGAGGCAATGAAGTATGTAAGAGACGGCAAGGCTGATTACGCAGTTTTACCAATGGAAAATTCATCTGCAGGAATTGTAACAGATGTGTATGACTTGCTGGTTGAATTCTCTAATTATATTGTTGATACATTCGATGTAAAAATAGAGCATTGTCTTTGTGGTTTAAAAGGTTCAAGAATAGAGGATATTCATGAGGTATATTCTCATCCACAGGCTTTTATGCAAAGTAATAAATTTATTGAGGAACATGGTTTTGGAAAAGTAAATCTTGCTAATACAGCAATTAGTGCAAGATATATTTCAGAACAGAATGACAAGACAAGAGCATGTATAGCAAGTGCTAATGCAGCAGAAATTTATGGACTTGAAATATTACATAGAGGAATTAATTTCAATGATACAAATACAACAAAGTTCATTATCATAAGTAGAGAGAGAATGGCAAGAGTTAATGCTGATTTAATATGTATCAGTTTTGAGATGCCACATGAAAGCGGTACTTTATATCAGATGTTGTCTCATATTATTTACAATGACTTAAATATGACACGTATAGAATCAAGACCTGTACCTGATAAGAAGTGGGAATACAGATTCTACGTTGAATTTGAGGGAAAAGCAAATCAGGCAGGAGCAATTAATGCTTTAAGCGGTATTAATGCAGAAGCCCTTAATATGAAAATATTAGGAAATTACTAGAAAAATTAATATCCTATTGCGTGGCTATATGAAAAAGGGTTGCATTTTTGCAACCCTTTTTCATATATGATTTTATTCTATTGTAACTACTTTCTGCAGTGATAAACATAAAGCAGTTAATGTTAGTCCTAATATCTAATATCTTCAATGCCAGCCTTGATTTCCAAAAATTTAAGTATGTCTTCATAAACTTCCGAAGCGTTCTTTTCATTAAATACTTCATGTCGCATACCTTTGTATACTTTAGAAAAAGTATTAGGAAAGCCACAATGCTTAAAGTGTAAAACAGCCTTCTTGAAAGCTTTGTCCCCTTGTCTGCAAGGATCATTCTCACCTGAAACAAACATTACAGGAAGATCACGATTTTTCTTGGACCAACCAAGTTTGCTGTATACTGTTTGAATCAAACTAGACAGTGCATAGTAACCATTTAAAGTAAAAGTCACGCCACATAACGGATCCTTGTTGTATTCTTCAACAACATCTCTATCTGAACAAATCCATGCATTTACGATGCCCTCTTTCATAAAAGGTTTTTCAAAAGGTCCATTAACCATTTTCTCAATCATTGGACTTCTGTAATTCCAGCCTCTAAAAAGAGCCATAAATCGAATTAGTCGTTTGCCAAAGGCGGCAAGCTGATTATCAGAAGGAGAACCACTTAAAACGACGGCATTCACTTCGTTAGAAAACTTTTTCAAATAAGCTCTTACAATAAGAGAACCCATGCTGTGTCCTACAATAATAAGTGGAAGATTAGGATATTCTCTTTTTAGAAACATTGTAAACTGATGAACGTCTTCGACAAGTCCTTTGTAGCCCTCGTGACCAAAGTAGCCCAAGTCATCAGTGGTTAAAATGTTTTCACCATGCCCTTTTATGTCGGAAATGGCACAAATAAAGCCACAATTACTAAAATACTGTAAAGTTTTTTCGTAACGTTTTCGCGTTTCACACATACCATGTACAAATTCAATTATACCAAGAGGTTCAATACCCTCCGGTGGAAAAGTAATAGTAGTTGGTCGCATATTACTCACCTCGCAATTAGTCGTTTATATCCATTCCCTCAGTTGTGTAAACAGTTCTCTTTCTAGCCATTTCGTCATTTTCAAGATATTCGTCATAAGTTGTAATCTTGTCAATAAGCTTGCCGTTTACAATTTCCATAATACGGTTTGCAGTTGTCTGAACAACCTGATGATCTCTTGATGAGAATAAAAGTACACCAGGGAACTTAATAAGGCCTGTGTTAAGGGCTGTAATACTTTCCATGTCTAAATGGTCAGTAGGTTCGTCAATAACTAAAACGTTAGCACCGCTAATCATAAGTTTTGAAAGCATAACCCTAACTTTTTCACCACCTGAAAGAACCTTAACTTTTTTAACACCATCATCACCTGCAAAAAGCATTCTACCAAGGAAACCACGAACGTATGTGGCATCTTTGATTTCTGAATACTGTGTAAGCCAGTCAACGATTACATCGTCACAGTCAAAATCTTTTGTGTTGTCTTTAGGGAAATATGACTGACTTGTTGTGATACCCCATTTGTAATCACCTTCATCAGGTTCCATCTGTCCCATAATAATCTGAAATAATGTTGTTTTTGCAAGTCCGTTTGAACCAACGAAAGCAACTTTGTCTTCTCTACCGATTGTAAATGAAACATCATCTAAAACCTTAACACCGTCTATAGTTTTTGATAAATGTTCAACAGTTAAAACTTCGTTACCGATTTCTCTTGCAGGTCTGAAATCAATGTAAGGGTACTTTCTGCTTGAAGGCTTAATGTCATCAAGTTCGATTTTTTCTAAAGCACGCTTTCTTGAAGTAGCCTGTTTTGATTTAGAAGCATTGGCGCTAAATCTCTGGATAAAGTCCTGTAATTCCTTGATTTTTTCTTCTTTCTTTCTGTTAGCTTCTTTCATCTGTTTAACAATTAACTGACTTGATTCGTACCAGAAATCGTAGTTACCGGCATAAAGCTGAATCTTTGCATAGTCAATATCAGCAATCTGTGTACAAACTTTATTTAAGAAATATCTGTCATGAGATACAACGATTACTGTGTTTTCAAAATTGATTAGGAATTCTTCAAGCCAGGCAATTGCATCTAAATCCAAGTGGTTAGTAGGTTCGTCTAAAAGAAGAATGTCAGGGTTACCAAATAATGCCTGAGCTAAAAGAACCTTAACCTTTAATGTGCCGTTTAAATCTTTCATCTGGCTGTAGTGATATTCCGTATCTACTCCTAAACCATTTAAAAGAGTAGCAGCATCAGCTTCAGCGTTCCAGCCGTCCATATCGGCAAATTCAGCTTCAAGTTCTGATGCCTTAATGCCGTCTTCATCAGAAAAATCTTCCTTCATGTAGATTGCATCTTTTTCTTTCATAATTTCGTAAAGACGGGCATTACCCATAATTACTGTATCAAGAACAGTGTATTCATCATACTGGAAGTGGTCCTGTTTTAAGAAAGAAAGACGTTCACCAGGTGTGATAATAACTTCACCGCTTGTAGGTTCAATCTCCCCTGTTAATATTTTTAAAAATGTTGATTTTCCGGCACCGTTAGCACCAATAAGTCCGTAGCAGTGACCTGGAACAAATTTAATATTTACATCTTCAAATAATGCTTTTTTGCCAAAACGTAAAGAAATATTACTTGTACTTATCATTTATAAATCTCCTTATTTTTATACATGTTTTAGGTAAATGCAAAAGAATAACGGATTTTTGACCGCAAAAATCCCGTAAACTTTTGCTGATTGCTCATCAAAGTATATCAGTTTTTAGGAATTAAAGCAATCTAGGAAAGGGAAAAATTACCTTATAATATGGGAAAAATAATTAAAAACAGTTTTATGTTTTTATAAACGGGCAAATATGTTATTATATGTCAGTAGGAGGCGAGGACATGAATAAGAAGAGACTAATTAGTTTGTTGTTGGTTTCAGCGCTTACAATTACAAGTGTATGGGGCTGTTCTTCAACAAAAGAAAAGACTACTCAAAAAGATAATACATCAAAAACCAAGGCTGAAACTACTGTAGGACTTGATCCTGCAAAAGATTCAAGCTGGCCAAGAAGTTTTAGTATAAATGAAGGTTCAAAGAAATCGGATAATGGAACATATATTGAACAATTAAAAATAGATGGAAGAAGACTTTACATTAAAGGAAAGTTTGGTGTAATTGATGCTATGGATGGTCAGACGTCAACAAGAGAGGAAGCAGATATTGAAATATCAAAATCCTGTTCTTTTTATGATCAGAGATTAGATGGTGATGGCTCAATGACATTTAAAGAATTTAAAGAACATATTGCAGATAGCGGTTACACAGCCCCTGATAATTACATGATAACAATAGATCGGGGAAAAGTTTATTTGATACAGTTATTTGATTAGAATGATTCCGTTACAATGGCGGAAGTTAGAAACAGGGAGAGGGACCTGTAATAGAGATTGGTTTTTTGAAACCAGATTAATTTAAGCATAAAATAAGACAAGTTACAGACATGAAAGGACGACAACATGGACAAGTTAGGCAACATAAAAGTATATAGGGGAAATCCGTTAATAATGGGTGCTACGGTAATGGGTGACAATGTTAATTTTGCAATTACTGCAAAGTATGGTAGCAAGTGCGAAGTAATATTGTACAGGAAAGGTGAAGACAGGGAAGCTTTTCGAATCCCATTTGAAAATGCACAGGTTATTGGGAGTGTTTATGCCATGTGTGTAACAGGACTTGATTATAAGAAATATGATTATAACTTTTGTGTTAATGATGAGATAATTGTAGACAAATACGCAAAGGCTTTATCAGGAAAAAAACAATGGGGAGAAAAGAGCAAAAATCTTAGGGCAGGAATTGTTTCAAATGAATATGATTGGCAGGATGATGCCCCTTTGAATATTCCTTTTGATGAGACAATTTTGTATCGTCTACATGTTAGAGGCTTTACAAAGCATGTTAGTTCAAAGGTAAAACATAAAGGAACTTATTTAGGTATTGTAGATAAGATTCCTTATTTCAAAGAACTTGGAATTACAATGATTGAGCTTATGCCGGCATATGACTTTAATGAAATAAAATCAAGACCTGCAACTTCAATGAAAGGCCAGTTCTCAATTGAGGAGCCAAAGCTAAACTATTGGGGATATACTGATGGTTTTATTTTTGCACCAAAAGTGGCTTACGCTTATTCTAATGCCATTGGTGGAGAAGTAGAAGAATTTAAGTATATGGTTAGGGAATTACACAAAAATGGAATTGAGATTTCCATGGAATTTTTCTTTCCTGAGCAGACTAACCCTAAGGAAATTTTAGACTGTCTTCATTATTGGGTAATGGAATACCACATTGACGGAATTCATGTGAACCTTGAAAGTGCAGTGATGCGAATGGTTCAAACAGATAATTTGCTATGCACAACGAAAATATTTACTTATAGCTTTGCGACAGATACAGATTTTTACAATAGTGCAACGGAAGTAAGAAATCTGGCTAATTTTAATGATGATTTTATGATTGCCACACGAAGATTTATAAAAGGTGATGAAGACATGCTTTCAACCATTGCCTATAAGGTGAAGGCAAATCCACCAGCAGTGGCAATAGTAAATTATGTGGCAAATCACAACACATTTACATTGTATGATTCTGTATCTTATGACAGAAAATATAATCAGCCAAATGGTGAAAACAACAGAGACGGTGCTGTCTATAATTACAGTTGGAACTGTGGGGCTGAGGGAGATACAAGAAAACGTAAAATAATGGACTTAAGAAAAAAGCAGATTAAGAATGCTTTAAGTTTGGTATTTTTAAGTCAGGGTGTGCCTATGCTTTATGCAGGTGATGAGATGTGCAATTCTCAAAAGGGAAACAATAATCCATATTGTCTGGATAATGAAATTTCGTGGACTAATTGGAATAAAACAGCAATGGCAAAGGAAATATTTGAATTTACAAAGAATATAATTAAATTTAGAAAAGAACATAAAGTATTGCACATGAAAAATGAAACAAGGCAGATGGATTATAAATCCTACGGTTTACCGGATATGTCTTATCATGGAACAAAGGCGTGGTACGGAGATTTTAGTCATTTTAACAGACATTTTTCAACCATGTATTGCGGAAAATATGCAATGGATGAAACGGGAAGTGATGAAGCTGACATGTATATTGCATACAACATGTATTGGGAAGAGCAAAGTTTTGGCATTCCTTCAGCAAGAAATAAAAGGAAATGGAAGGTTGCTTTTTCAACCAGCCCTAATCAGAAAAGTGAAGAGGTGGGCAGAACATTTAATGTACCGGGAAGGAGCATAACGGTTTTGATTGCAAAACCTGAATAATATGTTAAAAGAATTAAACGAAAAAGGAATTGGTAAATATATTAATCTTGAAAAATGGGGATTAAGCACATTTGAATTAAAGATTTTAGCAATCCTTGCAATGTTTATTGACCATTTTTCAATTATTTTTTTAGAAAACAATAACAATACATTGTATTTAACAGGCCGTGCCATTGGAAGAATTTGTTTTCCCATAATATGTTTTGTTTTGGTTGAGGGATTTTTCCATACAAAAGACAGAATGAAACATGGAATTATTTTAGGAATATTCGCGTTATTATCAGAGGTTCCTTATGATTTAATGTATGGTTCATTATGGGACCTTACAAGACAAAATGTGTTAATAACTTTGTTTATTGGGTATATGATGATATGGATGCTTGATTTAATTTCAAAGTTCAGAATTTCATATCCTGACAAAGTGTTACAAAAAATCGGAGCAGCAAGACTAAATACTTTGCTTGAATTAGTAGTTATGTTGGTAGGATTTGCCATGGCATATTTTATTAATTGCTCATATTCCTATGCAGGGATAATGATAATTCTTTGCTTTTATGTTTTTAGAAAACATCACATAAGTCAGGGGATTGTAAATATTGTTTTTAATATGGGTATGTACCCATTGTCGATTCAGTGGTTTGGGGCATTAAGTATTATTCCTATTGAATTATACAATGACACACCGGGAAAACATAAATGGAAATATTTCTTTTATTTATTTTATCCATTACATATAGTGATTTTTGTAGGCATAAAAATATTTTTAATAAAATGATTACCTTTTATATAATTTTTTATCTTTCTATAGTTTTTAGTTTTTGTATACTTAAATTAGCTTTGAACGGAAAATTTTTAGGAGGGTAAATTATGATATCAAAGTTAATTAAGAAAACAACAACATTTGTAGTTTCAGCGGCTATGGTTTTTTCGACAATTACATTTACAATGCCTGAAAAAACAGTTAGTGCTTCTCCAACTACAGGCTCTAAATTAGTATGGAGCGATGAATTCAATGGCAATTCCATTGATACTTCAAAATGGGGATTTGAAATAGGAACAGGTTCAAATGGATGGGGAAACAACGAACAGCAATATTATACTAACAGATCGGACAATGCTTATGTTACTGACGGTGCCTTACACATTAGAGCGAAGAAAGAGTCTTATGGTGGAAGGAATTATACATCCGCAAGACTTAATACAAATGGAAAATTTACATTTACATATGGCTATGTAGAGGCAAGGCTTGCATTACCATCTAATCAGGGAATATGGCCTGCTTTTTGGATGCTTGGCGCAAATATTGGTAGCGTAGGCTGGCCATCATGTGGTGAAATTGACATTATGGAAGCAATTAATGCTGAAAATAAAACATACGGTACATGTCATTGGAACGTAAATGGACATGCAGAGTATGGTAAGCCAACAGGCAATTTTGATATAACACAATATCATACATATGGCCTACAGTGGGATAATGAATATATCAGATTCTTTGTTGATGGAAATAAATTCTACGAAATGTCAATTGCAAACAATGTAGGAGATACAGATGAATTCCACAGACCATTTTATTTATTATTAAATGTGGCAGTTGGAGGAAATTGGCCTGGCTTCTCAATTAATGACAGTGCATTTCCACAGGAAATGAAGGTTGACTATGTTCGTGTATATCAGGATAATCTTTCATACAACAGTTCTTCGTCAAACAATGTGGATAAGAGCAATGGTAGCAATGCAGGAAGCAGTGGAAATACAGGAAATACAGGAAACAGCGGCAATAATGGTTCATCTTCAAATACGCCGGCTAGTGGTATGGGAATGAATTATGCAGGAGACAGTTCGGCAACAGCTTATGTAAATAATTCAAAGTGGACAGACATTCATTATTCAGTAAATGGTGGTGGACAGCAGAACGTAAGAATGACTCAGTCAGGAGATAAAGCAACTTACACAGTTAATGGCTTGAAGTCAGGGGACACAGTTAAATACTGGTTTACATACTGCAATACTTCAGGCTATGTAAAAGACACAGCAAGTTATTCATATACACATAAAGGTAACAGTTCTTCAGGTGGTTCATCAAGTGGTAGTTCTTCATCAGGAAGTACATCAGGAACAGTAAACACTGCATCAGGTGATGTAACAATTTATCAGGATGCAAATTATGGTGGTAGAAACACATCATTAGGCGTTGGAAGTTACAATCTTGCATCACTTATTGCAAAAGGCTTTAAGAATGATGATATGTCATCATTAAAGGTCCCATTTGGTTATAAGGTAACAATTTATCAGGATGACAATTTTAGTGGAAAGTCAAAGGTAATTACAAGCGATGCAAGTTACATTGGAAATGACTGGAATGACCAGATGTCTTCTATTAAGGTTGAAAAAGCAAGATATAAAATTATCAACAGACACAGTGGCCTTTGTCTTGATGTTGCAGGAGCAAACAAAGCAAGTGGTACAAATGTACAACAGTGTCAGGCAAACGGAAACGTAGCCCAGGAATGGGAAATTGATTTTAATAAAGATGATTCAACATACATTCTTAAGAGTGCATTAACAGGAAAAGCACTTGATATGGATGACTGGTCACAGAATAACGGTGGAAATGCCATAATCTGGGACAACAACAAAACTAATAACCAAAGATGGTACATTACAATGGTTGATGGAGAATATTCATTCCTTATTAACAAACACAGTAACAAATCATTAGAAGTTGCTGGTTGGTCAACATCAAATGGCGGTAATGTACAGCAGTGGGATTATTCTGCTCAGGCAAATCAGCAGTGGAAGTTTGTTTTAGCTAATTAAATACATCTAAAAAGCTTAAAGGCTTAAAAAGTAAAAACAAAAATACCTCTAAAGTAGACAGATAGAATTGGAAAGTCTGTTACTTTAGAGGTATTTTTATGTAAATGAGTGTGGTATATTATTAGCTAAAGATTTATTTTTTTGGGGGAAGAACATATTAATTTAAAAGTATTCAGTAAAAATTAAGAATAGATTAATTAAAGGTTTACTAGGGAGAAAATTAAGAAATTTATTAGCTAAAAGTAATTTGAGAGAAAATTATAAACTAAAATTTATTCGGGAGAAAATGAAGATGAAGATAAAACCAGCGTATACGTTAAAAGGATATAAGAAAGAAAATTTAATAAAAGATATATTTACAGGAATTATTATTATGGCTGTGTCTATTCCGATTTCTATGGGATATGCACAGATAGCAGGCTTGCCGGCTGTATATGGTTTGTATGGTTCAGTTTTTCCAATTATAATTTTTGCTTTTTTTTCAACATCACCACAGTTTATTTTCGGAGTTGATGCAGCTCCGGCGGCGTTGGTAGGTGCAGCTCTTCTTAGTATGAATATTCAGGGCGGTACAAAAGAAGCAATGGAAGTAGTTCCTATAATTACTTTTTTAGTGGCAGTTTGGCTGTTGGCTTTTTATTTTATGAAAGCAGGAAAACTTGTAAATTATATTTCTGCACCTGTTATGGGTGGCTTTATTACAGGAATATGTACAACGATTATTTTAATGCAGGTTCCTAAAATTATGGGAGGCACATCAGGTACAGGAGAGTTGCTTGAATTGGTGGAACATATTATTGACACGGTAAAAGATATTAATATTCCTTCAGTTTATATTGGAATTGTGGCACTTGTTATTTTAGTTATTTCTAAGAAGGTTATGCCCAAATTCCCTATGGCGGTTGTACTAATGGTTGCAGGTGTTATGATGACAAAATTTATGCCGTTACAACAATGGGGTGTAAAGACTCTTGATAGTGTTGCACCGGGACTTCCAAGTTGGAAAATTCCTAATTTTGGAGCTTATCCTATGACTGATTTGTTTATGATAAGTCTTTCTGTAGCGGTTGTTATTATGGCTGAAACACTTTTGGCTGAAAATAGTTTTGCACAAAAGAACGGTTATAGAATAAATGATAATCAGGAAATACTTGCTTTTTCTCTTGGAAATTTGGTAGCGGCATTTACAGGTTGCTGTCCTATAAATGGATCGGTTTCAAGAACTGCAATGGGAGAGCAGTATCAGGGGAAAACACAATTAACAGGAATTATAGCAGGCTTATCCATGATGCTTCTTCTTTTGGGTGGTACAGGCTTTATTGGATTTTTACCGGTACCAATTCTTACGGCAATAGTAATTTCTGCATTAATCGGCGCAACAGAATTTGATTTGGCTGTCAGACTTTGGCAGGTAAGTCGTACGGAATGTTTTATTTTTATAGGTGCGTTTATGGGCGTGCTTATGCTTGGAACAATTAATGGTGTTTTAATTGGAATAATTCTTTCATTTACTGAAATGATTATAAGAACAGCAAAGCCGGCTACATGTTTTCTTGGCATACAGCCGGGACACAAGCATTTTAGAGATTTGAATGAGGGACGTCACATACATGCCATACAGGGTGTGGTTATTTACAGATTTAGCAGTAATTTGTTTTTTGCTAACATACAAACATTGCAAAGAGACATTGAGGATGCCATTAAAGAAGATACAAAGGCTGTGATTATTGATGCAAGTGCTGTGGGCAGTATTGACATAACAGCAGCAGACAGATTGGAAATCTTATATAAATCTCTTCAGGAGAAGGAAATTCGCTTTTATATAACCGAACATATTTCAGGTGTTAATGAACAGTTAAGAAAATTAGGTCTTGGTTATTTGATTGAAAATGGAAATGTTAGAAGAACAATTCATGTAGCGTTAAAAGACATGGGAATTAACAGACCTTATCCATTAGAAGGTAATGTAGAAAATGAGCAACTTACACCTTCAAGAAAACGAGTAGACAACAGGGTTCAGGAATTTGTTTGGGCATTTGGTAAGGAAAGTGAAAAAGAAATTGAAAATCAAATAATGCTACAGATAGATCAACTAAAGAAATCAGGAGATGTGGAAAATCTTTTCCATGGACGCTGGTCCCACATGGATGCTTTTGACGAGGACGAATGGTTGGAGCATCTTGAAGAACACTTAAAAGAGATTGTAAATATTTCAGGCAAAGACGAAAAAGATATTGCTAAGCGACTTGAAGAACATAGAAGAGAAATTCACAATCGTATACATAAGGAGCATCCTGAACTTGCAGAACGCTTTGTAGAACGCAGACATATACTAGATGAGCATTTGCAGAAACGACATCCGGAAGTGTATGATTTGATTGTAAGTATAAGGGAAAAATAAGAAGTGTATGATTTGATTGTAAACATTAGAGAAAAATAAGAAGTGTAGTTGTTTTTTTCAATGGATTTGATGATTTGACTCTTATGCTTGCAAAAGATTCCAGCGATTTCCACCCCTTTAGTCATGTTATAGAGCATAGGGGTGTAAAAACAGAGCTTGATGAACTTATGCTTGCAAAAGATTCTGGCAGTTTCCACCCCTTCGGTTATGTAATAGCACATAGGGGTGTAAAAACAGAGTTTGATGAGCTTGTGCTTGCAAAAGATTCCAGCAGTTTCCACCCCCTCGGTTTTGTAATAGCACATAGGGGTGTAAAAACAGAGTTTGATGAACTTGTGCTTGCAAAAGATTCTGGCAGTTTCCACCCCCTCGGTTGTGTAATAGCGTATAGGGGTGTAAAAACAGCATTTGATGGACTTATGCTTATAAATGATTACAGAAAATTCCACCCCTTTAGTTCTGTGAGAACATAAAGGGGTGGAAAAAGTGTATTTGATTAGTTTCATTTACAAAATTTGTCGAAAATAGATTAACTTTGTGGGTAAATCAAATGCTCATCTGTAATATTTTCAAGAACTTCAGTGTAGTATTTGTTGCAAAGAAACTTTGCCATATTAAGATTCATATCTAAGTAGTTACCGCAATCCTTAGCACATGCACCTGGCACTTCGCCTTCAAAGTTTCTCATAAAGTCGAACATTTCTTTCATTAAATCAACAATATCTTTTGACTGGTAATCTCCGGCTAAAACTAAATAGAAACCTGTTCTGCATCCCATTGGCCCAAAGTAAATTGTTTTGTTAGAAAATTCCTTATGGTTTCTTAAAAATGTAGCACCTAAATGCTCTATAGTGTGAACTTCCGCAGTATTCATAACCGGCTCAAAGTTAGGTCGTGTCATTCTAATATCAAAAGTTGTAATAGTATTCTCACCAACTTTGTCTTTTCTTGAAACATATACTCCGGGTAATAGTTTCAAATGGTCTATTGTAAAACTTGCAATTTTTTCCATAGTATGCCTCCTGATAAATAATAAATTTCTAAAAATATATTAAATAATTGTATGGGAAAAATCAACAAAAAGATAGCGTGATAAGTTTCTAAAATTATATTGAAATATTTTGACGAAATATATTATTGATAAAATAGAATATGGCAACCCAAAGCTTATATAGAATCATAAAGTACTATCATATAACATAAAATATATATTGTTTTGATGCTGTTTTGATGCTTATTTGATGTAAACATTTGGTATATCAATAACAATTAATATATTATGGAGGTTTTAAAGATGAAAAGGATTCTCATAGGCTTAGTTCTAACAACTATATCAATCATTTTGATTGCATGTAAAAATGATGGTGTACAACAGAAAAGTACAACAGTAAAAAAGCAAGTGATAACAGTGACTGAAAATAGTAGTATTACATCGGATGCTACAAATACTAAAGAAAACCACAATTCAATGCATAAAGACAACAGCAACACAAGGGAAACAGCATGTACAGATAATAGTCAAACAATAAAATCAGCATATTCTGATGAACAAATTGATGAAGCAAAAAAAGTCGCAATAAACTATTATAAAAATTTCCCACATAAGTTGAGAAACTTGAAGTTTAAAAAAGTCGAAGGCAAAAAAGTAATGTTTCAAATATACGATGAAACTAATCAGGCTACCAGAGCAATATATTTGAAATTACAAAATGGTAAATGGAAAGTTACTAATGAGGGATATTAATTTGAATATGCTGGCTTAGTTTTAGTTTACGATTGTATCGGTGAATTAATGAGTTTTGAGTAAAATAAAATTGGCAACCAAAATCAAATATAAAATTGTAAAGGGTTGCCAAATATAGAAAAATATTAAAGTCAAAAACAAAATGAATGACGAAGTGGCAACCAGAATCAAGCATAGAATTGTAAAAGGTTGCCAAATTCCTAAAAATATCGACACAATACTAGATATTATAAGAATATTGTTTACGTTATGATGTCTGTATAGTAGAATTATGAATATAAAATGGTGTAAAATAATTATTTAGGAGGAAATTTTATGAAAAAGAAAAAAGCATATTTAATCATAGTGATTGTTATATTATTGGCAATACTATTGGGATTTATCTATATGTACGTTCAGAGAAAAAATACTGTAGCTCAAATTAAAAAAGTAGTTTTGAATTGTACACAAAATAAAGTTGATGCTAGGTTTATAAATAACAGTGCCGGAGAGAAGATTTATAGCACAATACAAAATAATTGGAGCGAAGCAGGTGGAATAAAACTAAAAAAAATGGAGTGTGATATTGAAAACGAAAACTGGGGCAAAAATTATATTTGCGTAGTTGTACGTTACACAGGAACATTAAAGAATGGAAAAAATGCTGAAGATTGTGAATATTACAAAGTGCATTTCGAAAAGAATAGTAACGGCATATATATTACTAAAGTGGGTGTGTCTGTAGGCGAGAAAGGTATTTATATCTATTAGGAAATAGTTGATACAGAAAATAATTAATAAACAACATATAAAACAGTAAATTATTGAATGTTGATTATAGTAAAAAGTGCTAGACCAATATTATACAAGGTATTATACTAATTTCAAAGAAAGTGTTCAACTTAACAAGTTTATTTCTTGCGGGAGTTGGGGCATTGCCGCCCAGCACTTTCTTTTTTGATATAATTCGGAATGTTAACTAAGAATAATTACATTAAATTTAAATAAATGCACCCAATATAATGCATAGAAAAGATAATACAAATTAAATATAGAGAAAATAATAGATTTTGTAAAAAAATTTACAATAAAATATAACTGAAAGAGTGTGATTCATGTAATAAAATTCAAACCACAAATATTATCCAAAATACAAACATCAAATCTACAAGAAAATATAACTAAAACAGTACAATTCATGTAATAAAATACATTAGCAGGATAAAAGAGAACAATATACAGAGAAAAAGGTAAAATTTGTGCAGGAAAATTTTGAAATATTATTCATTTCCGTGTAAAATATCAGTGACGCCTAAATATATTGGTAAGTAGGAACAAAAAAATATCAGTTACGATCAATGCTAAATAGGAACAAAAATAGCAATGATTCCAAAATATTTGCAAGTAGGAATACAGATAACAAAAAGCGAATAGTACAAATACAGGAGAAATTGCACAAATGCCTAAAATAAAGGATATATTGTGCAAAATATATAAGAAAGTATAGAGAGTAGAAAATGGAAGATAACAAGAACAACATAAGTGAAAAGAACATAAATATAGACAAATATGAAAAAACTCAGAACAATACAAATCAAGATAGTCAGACAAAAGAAAACAATATACTAAATAGCCAGCAACAAGATAACAATATTCAGGATAAAACACACAAGCGTCGTGTAAGGTATAAGGGAACTCATCCTAGAACTTTTGCGGAAAAGTACAAGGAGCACAATCCTGAAAAATACAAGGATACAATTGAAAAAGTAATTAGCAAGGGTAGCACACCTGCGGGAATGCATATTTCTATTATGGTTCAGGAAATTCTTGATTTTCTTGAAATAAAACCGGGACAAAAAGGCCTTGATGCAACTTTAGGCTATGGTGGTCATACGTCAAAAATGTTGGAGAAGCTAGAAGGAAAAGGGCATGTGTACGGACTTGACATTGATCCTATTGAAATAGAAAAAACTAAAAAAAGGCTAAAAGACAAAGGCTTTGGGGAAGATATTTTTACAGGTGTAAATATTAACTTTAAGGATATTGACAAGGTAGCAGAAAAGTATGGAAAATTTGATTTTGTTTTAGCTGACTTAGGAGTATCGTCAATGCAAATTGATAATCCGGAAAGAGGCTTTACTTACAAATATGAAGGACCGCTCGATTTAAGGCTGAATCCAAATCAGGGAATTTCTGCAGCAGAACGTATTAATACAATTTCAATGGATGAATTGGAAGGGATGCTTATTGAAAATTCAGACGAACCTTATGCTTACGAAATTGCAAAAACAGTTGTTGAAGAAAGAAGAAAAAAGAAAATCGAAACAACAACTCAGTTAAAAGATATTATTGAGAAGGCTTTGATTTACCTACCTAAAAAAGAAAGGGAGGAAGCTGTCAAGAAAAGTTGCGCAAGAACATTTCAGGCACTTAGAATTGATGTTAATAATGAATTTGAAGTTTTATATGATTTTCTGGAAAAATTGCCGGAGGTTTTGGCACCAAATGGTAGAGTAGCAATACTCACATTCCATTCAGGAGAAGACAGATTGGTGAAAAAGTCATTTAAGGCTCTAAAAAAACAAGGTGTTTACAGTGATGTGGCAAGAGATGTAATAAGACCGGGAAAGGCTGAATGCAACAGAAACCCAAGAGCAAAGTCGACAAAAATGCGCTGGGCAATTAAGAAGTAAAGGTTATAAAAGTATTAATGTATTCTATATTTGACGTTCAAATATTTAAAACTTAATTTGCGAACATTTTAATATCATAATATCGAAAAATAATTTGCAGGTAAAAAGCTTTGTAATTGTAGTAATTAAAGAACTGGTTCTGTACTTTTTTCTATACAATTTATTACAAAAGTGATACAATACAATGGTATGTTAAATAATGAACAAACAATATATTCAAGGAGAAAAAATATGCTAGGAGATAAGAAAGTTTCATATAGTGCCATGCAGTCAACAGGCACACTTACATTAGGAAATTATTTAGGAGCTCTTGATAACTGGTTAAAGATGCAGGAAGAATATGAGTGCTTTTATGCAATTGCAGATTTACATTCATTAACTGTAAGACAGAATCCTGCAGAACTTCGAAAGAGAGCAAGAGATTTATATACATTATATATTGCAGCAGGATTAGATCCTGAGAAGAACTGTATTTACTTCCAATCACATGTATCTGCACATGCAGAGCTTGCATGGATTCTAGATTGCTTCACATACATGGGTGAACTTAACCGTATGACACAGTTTAAGGACAAGGCTGCAAAGCATGCTGACAATATTAATGCAGGATTATTTACATATCCGTCACTTATGGCAGCAGATATTTTATTGTATCAGGCAGATGTTGTTCCTGTAGGTGTTGACCAGAAGCAGCATTTAGAGTTGACAAGAGATATTGCTACAAGATTTAATGGAATTTACGGTGATGTATTTACAATTCCTGAACCATATATTGGAAAGTCAACAGCAAAAATTATGAGTCTTCAGGATCCATCAAGAAAAATGTCAAAATCAGACGAGAATCCAAATGCAAGTATTTTGCTTATGGATGATCCTGACACAATTATCAGAAAGTTCAAGAGAGCTGTTACAGATTCAGATATGGAAATCAGATATTCTGATGACAAGCCTGGAATTCAGAACTTAATTAACATTTATTCATGTATTACAGGAAAGACTATTGAAGAAGTTGAAAAAGAATTTGACGGAAAAGGTTATGGCGAGTTTAAGTTAGCAGTAGGTGAATCAGTTGCAGACAGACTTAAACCATTACAGGACAGATTCTATGAAATTCAGAAAGACAAAGCATATCTTAATGGTGTTATAAAAGAAAATGACGAAAAGGCTGCATATTTTGCAAACAAAACATTAAGAAAAGTTCAGAAGAAAGTCGGACTTACAGAAAAAATCAGATAATGATAAAAAATATATTATTAGATTTAGATGATACAATTTTAGATTTTAAAAAGTGCGAGCATGTAGCATTGGATAAGGCTTTAACAGTTCTTGGAGTGCCACATGATGAAAGTACGATTAAGCTTTATAGCAAGATAAATGATCTTCATTGGAAAAAGTTGGAAACAGGAGAACTGACAAGAAATCAGGTACTTCTAGGCAGATTTGAGATGCTGTTTGAGAAGATAGGTGTTCAGTGTTCAGGGAAAAAAGCTTGGGAAACATACGAAGAAATGTTAAGTAATCAGTATTTCTTTGTGGCTGGAGCAGTAGAGCTGTTGGAGAATTTAAAAGACAAATATAATTTATACATAGTTTCCAACGGAACCGCCTCAGTTCAGGATAGAAGAATAGCCGGAGCCCACTTAGAAAAATATTTTAAAAAAATATTTATTTCACAAAGAGTTGGAATAAACAAGCCGGACATTAGATTTTTTGAAAGATGTTTTGCTGAGATTCCTAATCTAAATAAAGATGAAACAATTATCGTGGGCGACAGCTTAAGTTCAGACATACAGGGTGGAATAAATGCAGGTATTAAAACATGCTGGTACAATCCACATAATCTAACCACACCTGACAATATGAAAATCAATTATGTTATAGGCAACTTAGAAGAATTGTATGATGTTCTAAAAAAAGAAAAATAAAGAATTATTTCCTAGTGGAATGTTTTATACGTAATAGGAATTTCAGAGAAATTTTATATTACTTACATAAAAAACATTAAGTATTTATTGAATGACCAAAAGTTAAATTGGTAATAAAAGTTAAACTTGTAATATAAGTTTAACTTGAAACATAACAGTTTAGAGGTTGATTCAAAGAAATACTTAATGTTTTTTTGCTTTTAAATTGCTTAAAAATTTATCTGCAAAAACAATAATAGTATTAACCGCCAGAAATATAACGGTAATTACCACAATGTAGAGTAAACACTTTCTCATACCCAAACAGTCATAATTTAGGAAGAAGTATGGGTATTTAGGTACATTTCTAAATTCTTCTGGTGTGTTACAGGCACATCTTGTAAAAAATGCGAAAATATATACTAATGGAAAAGCAAGCCAACTGAAAATATAACTCCATTTAAATAATCCCTTGGGCTGGAATATAAGCCAGTCAAAAACAAACATAAACGGCACAATATAGTGGGCGATGATGCTTTCCACAGGCAAGCCAAGAGGTGTCATAGTGTCTTGTTGCAATATTATTTTATGTTCTGAAAAATGATAAATTAAAAATGTACATGTAATGCAGGACAGTGCCATGCCCTTAAAATAAATTAAAAGAGTAGAGCGGGTATTCTTTTTTGTAAAATGTTTAATTAAAAGAACACTCATAAATACAGCACAGAAAATATTGCTCCACAATGTAAAGAAACTAAATTCGTGAACATTAACATCCCTGTCATTAATGTCAAAATGAATGGCGATTCCTGTAATTGATATGATTATAAATAAAATTCTGTAAATTAACTCAAATCTTTTTTTCATAAAACAAACACTCCTGATAATAATATTATTACCAGGAGTATGAAAAAAACATTTGTAAAATATTTCATTGTTAATTGCGTGTTTTAAAATCTCAAACACTTTAATAGATTAAAAAACATGTTTGAGTAATATATTAAAAAATCTAATATATTTAAACTATTATATTAAAATTATTATATTTAATCTAATATATTCAAATTATTATATTATTGTAGTTTTTACGATTACAGATTTTACATAACTATAGTTTGCGTATGAACATTTGTGTATGAACAAATTAAGTTCCCAAATAAGAGAAATGCATGTAGTCTTTTCTGTTGCCCCAAAAGCCTCTTTCAAAGCCATACTTATTTAAAATTTTTACAAGCGGGCATTTTAGTGGAATTGAATATTTGCTTTTTTTAGGTTTCCAAAAAGAACCTGCTAAAATCTGACCGTTGTCAATCATATAGTTTTCATTTGAATTAATATCAAAGGCTGTGCCGATACAGTGTTCAGAGGCTGAGCCGTTTCCACGCCAGTTGTAGCAACCAATGTCATGAATAGGAAAACGTTCCTTTGTTTTGTAAATTTCTTTAAACATTTTTTTTACAGAAGGTGCCAGTCCCTTGTTCACCGTAACATAAAAATGTCTTGTATATTTTTTGCCACCTGTTGTTCTGTCCCAAACCTTAATTCTAACTGTTTTCATATTTTTATTTGCAATTTTTGAAGTTTTGTACCAGGCAGTTTTACTGTTGCCAAACAGTCTTTGTATACGACTGTCATAAGGTTCATTTTCAAAAGAGTAGTAGTTACAGTATTTCTCATAATAGCCGGGTTCAACGCTTAGAAGCATTTTTCCGGAAACTGTTTTATAGCTGTAAACCTTGTAATAATAGGCTTTGCCGTTTTTTACTTTTTTATGAGTGTAGTGTAATTTGTTGTTACCCTTTAAGGTAGCAAGCTTTTTGTATTTGCCATTGTATTTTGTTGAATAATAAATTACATAACCGTTACCATCTGAAATTTTCTTCCAGTAAAGAGTGTTGGTCTTTGGTTTTTTTGAATATGTAGTAGTAATTTTTGCACTGTCAGTTCGAACCTGGGCATATTTTACTGTAGAAAAATTACTGTAATATTTTACATTGTCATAAGTTACATAAGCACGTATTTTATAGTAATAGGTTTTACCAACTGTAAGTTTTTTATTTGTGTAACTGTAAGGTGCCATATAGTAATCAAAAGAGGTAGTCTTTACGGTTTTTATTAATGAATAACTTCCATTTGAAGTGGTGCTTCTGTAAACTTCGTAGCCTTGTGAGTCCTTTGTCCCGTTCCAGCTAAGTGTTATGCCATGAGACTTAACGGCAGTTGCTGTTTTTAATGTTGGTACAGCAAGAGGTGTAAAAACATCTTCTACGAAAATTGCCTCGCTTGTTTGCAAATCATCATTTTCATCGAAATATACTGTCTCGATTTTATAAAAATAATGCACGCCGGCACTGAAATTATAATCAGTATAATAAGGGAAATTGCTTTGTGACAATAACTGATAGTCGCCGTCCTTAGAAGTGGCTTTGTAAATATTAAAGTAGTAGTAATCATCATCACTAACATGCCATTGTAGTTCAACTGAGTCTGCAGTCTTATTTACATTGTCAATAACTGGCTGATAGTTTGTGGATAATGTGTCAGCAAAAACATTAACATTAAAAATAAAAGCAATATTAAATAGTAATGTGACAATGAAAAGCCCGACTAAACTATATTGTTTCTTTTTCATTTTCATATCTCCTTGTAAAATATTTTAGGCATAAACATACCCTGTCTACAAGTTTACCATAAAAGATGATTTTATAATAGAAAATAATATTTTATAACAGAAAATCATTTGAAGAAAGAAAATAAATATTGTATAATATATTGGCTAAAGTGGCTTTTTGCGTTCTGACGTTGGAAAGCTTAGACTTACTTAATGGAAAAGAGATATTATGATTTTAAAAACTAATCAATTGGACATAGATACATATTTAAAGTTAAGAGAAAAAGTAAACTGGAAGAAATTGACCAAAACTCAGGCAGAAGCAGCAATAAAGGGGAGTCTTTATACAGTAGTGGCTTATGAAGATAATGAGCCTGTAGGCATGGGAAGAATTGTAGGTGACGGGGCAGTAATCTGCTATATACAGGACCTTATAGTTGTTCCTGAATATCAGAAAAAAGGCATGGGACATGCAATTATTACTAAGCTTATTGATTATGTAAAGGAAATAAAGTTAAGTGACACAGAGATAATGCTTGATTTAATGTGTGCAAGAGGCAGAGAAAACTTTTATAAGAAGGAAGGCTTTATTTCAAGACCTAATGATAAGTTAGGTCCGGGAATGATTATGTACATAAAATAGAATTTTGGAAGGAGTAAGATTATGAATATTTACTTAATAAGACACGGTAGACAAAACAGTACATTATGTAATGTAGATGTGGAACTTTCAAAAGAAGGTAGAGAGCAGGCTGATTTATTAGGAAAAAGACTTGCAGAAAATGATTATGGCATAGAAGCTGTTTATTCAAGTCAGCTTATTAGAGCAAAAGAGACAGCAGATATAATTAATTCTCATTTGAATAAAAAGAGAGTAATAGATGAAAGATGGCAGGAAGCAAACTTTGGCGGTATGACAGGACTTGAGAATTCTGTTATTAAAGAAAAATATCAGGATTTTCTTTCTAAGAGAGTCTTAATGGAAGAAGATTTGCCATATCCTGACGGTGGTGAAAACTGTGAAATGGTGTTTAACAGAGTAATGGAAGCACTAAAGGATTTAACAAAGGAACCATACGAAAATGTATGCGTTGTAACTCATGGTGGAGTTTTAAGAGCTTTGCTTACAGGAATTATGGGAGCTGATTATTGTAAATGGCTTACATACGGAAGACAAATTGAAAATAGCAGTATCACTCACATTATGTATGATGAAAAAATGAAAACTTTCCATATTGAAAGATTTAATGATTTTGCACATTTGGAAGGAAAAGATTATTTAATGAGAAAGCATTTTGGAACAGGTTTTTTCAGAATGCAGAAAGATAAATAAATTTAAGACAGGGAGTTTTTTATGGCTAATAATTATGATGGAAATAGTATAGCGGTACTTGAAGGACTTGAACCGGTAAGAAAAAGACCGGGAATGTATATTGGTAGCGTAGGTACTAAAGGACTTAATCATCTTATATATGAAATAGTAGACAATTCGGTGGATGAACATTTGGCAGGGTACTGTTCTGAAATTACAGTAACTTTGGAAAAAGACGGTTCGGCTACAATTAAAGATAATGGACGAGGCATACCGGTAGATTTAAATGAACAAACAGGTAGGCCGGCAGTGGAAGTTGTTTTTACAACACTTCATGCAGGTGGTAAGTTTGGTGACAGCAACTACAAGATTTCAGGTGGTCTACATGGTGTAGGTTCATCTGTAGTTAATGCTTTATCACTTTGGCTGGAAGTTAATGTAAAAAGAGACGGAAAAGTTTACAACCAAAGATATGAACAGGGTAAGATTTGCTACGACTTAAAGGAAGTTGGAAAATGCAGAAAAAATGATACAGGTACAACTGTTAGCTTTTTCCCTGATGGAGAAATTTTTGAAAAAACATATTTTAAGGCAGATGCAATTAAAAGCCGTCTCCATGAAACAGCATACCTTAATCCTAATCTGACAATTATTTTTGAAAATAAAAGAGTAGGGGAAGAGGAGACAGTAACATTTTCTGAACCTGACGGAATTAAGGCTTTTATAGCTGACATGACTAAGGACAAGGAAAAAGTAACAGACATTATTTATTTTAAAGATGATATTGAGGGCATTGAACTTGAGATTGCTTTTCAGTATATAAATGAATTTACAGAAAATATTTCAGGTTTCTGTAATAACATTTACACACAGGAAGGCGGTACACACATAACAGGTTTCAAGTCAGTTTTAACACAGACAATTAATCAGTACGCAAGAGAACTTGGTGTGTTAAAAGAGAAGGATTCAAACTTTACAGGGGCAGATGTTAGAAATGGTTTAGTGGCTGTTGTGGCATGCAAGCATCCTGATCCAAGATTTGAAGGGCAGACAAAAACAAAATTGGACAATCCTGACGCTGAAAAAGCAACAAAGAGCATCGCAGGAGAACAGCTTGTTTTATTTTTTGATAAAAATATTGAGAGTTTGAAAAATGTAATTAGCTGCGCTGAAAAATCTGCAAAAATCAGAAAGTCAGAAGAAAAAGCAAAAACAAACATGCTTTCAAAAAGTAGATTTTCCATTGACAGTAATGGTAAACTTGCAAACTGCGAAAGCAGAAAACCTGAAAAATGTGAGATATTCATAGTGGAGGGAGATTCTGCGGGTGGCTCAGCCAAGACAGCAAGAGACAGAAAGACACAGGCAATTATGCCAATTCGAGGAAAAATATTAAATGTTGAAAAAGCATCAATGGATAAGGTACTGGCAAATGCAGAAATTAAAACAATGATAAATGCTTTCGGATGTGGTTTTTCAGAAGGCTATGGAAATGATTTTGACATTGAAAAATTAAAATTCCACAAAATTATTATTATGACTGATGCGGACGTTGACGGTTCTCATATTGATACATTATTACTTACATTTTTCTATAGATTTATGCCTGAATTAATTAATCACGGTCACGTATATATTGCAACACCACCTCTTTACAAGGTTGTTCCCAAAAGAGGAGAAGGTGAATATTTGTATGATGACAAGGCATTGGAAAAATACAGAAAGACTCACAAAGGTTTTACACTTCAACGTTACAAAGGTTTAGGTGAAATGGATCCTGACCAGTTATGGGAGACTACGCTTAATCCTGAAACAAGAATTTTAAAACAGGTAGAAATAGAGGACGCAAGACTTGCTTCTGATGTAACAAGTATGTTAATGGGAAGTGAAGTAGGTCCAAGAAGAGAATTTATTTATAATCATGCAAAAGACGCTGATTTGGATATTTAGGGAGATATTAATGGCAGAACAAATTATAAAAACAGAATATTCTGAGGTAATGCAGAAAAGTTATATTGATTATGCGATGAGCGTTATTTGCGCCAGAGCACTTCCGGATGCAAGAGACGGATTAAAGCCGGTACAAAGACGTGTACTTTATGCAATGGATCAGTTAGGCTTATCTCATGACAAACCACATAGAAAATCAGCCCGTATCGTAGGTGATACAATGGGTAAATATCATCCACATGGTGATAGTTCAATTTATGAAACTTTAGTAGTTTTGGCACAGCAGTTCAAAAAAGGAATGGCGTTAGTTGACGGTCATGGAAATTTTGGCTCAATTGAAGGTGACGGAGCCGCTGCAATGCGTTATACTGAAGCTAAACTACAGAAATTTACAGAAGATGTTTATTTGGCAGACTTAAATAAAGATGTTGTAGATTTCGTACCAAACTTTGATGAAACAGAAAAAGAACCACAGGTACTTCCTGTACGTGTACCAAATCTTTTGATAAATGGTGCAGAAGGTATTGCCGTAGGTATGACAACAAATATTCCTACTCATAATTTAGGGGAAGTTGTGGATGCGGTTATTGCTTACATGGACAAGAACAGCATTACAACAGAAGAATTAATGAAGATAATTCCCGGTCCGGATTTTCCAACAGGAGGAATTGTTGCCAACAAGTCTGATTTACCAAAGATTTATGAAACAGGAACAGGAAAAATCAAACTTCGTGGAAAATTAGAATTTGAAAAAGGCAAAGGCAGAGAAAAAGACAAGTTAGTTATTACTGAAATTCCATACACAATGATTGGTACAGGAATAAGCAAGTTTATTTCAGACGTAATTGACCTTGTTGAAACAAAGAAAACAAATGATATTGTTGATATTTCCAACGCATCAAATAAAGATGGTATTAGGATTGTTTTAGAGTTAAAAAAGGGAGCAGATGTTGAAAAATTAACAAATATGCTCTACAAGAAAACTAAACTTGAAGATACATTTGGAGTTAATATGTTAGCCATTGCAGACGGAAGACCGGAAGTAATGGGACTTAAACAGGTTATTAAATACAGTGTTGATTTTCAGTATGAACTTGCCACAAGAAAATATACAACTCTTTTAAATAAGGCTTTAGAACAGAAAGAAGTTAAGGAAGGTCTTATTAAGGCAACTAACATTATTGATTTAATAATTGAAATAATCAGAGGTTGCCAAAGTCAGAAACAGGTTAAGGACTGTCTTGTAAATGGTAATACTGAAGGCATTAAATTTAAGAATCCTGAGTCAGCTTTATTAGCAGGCAATTTATGTTTTACAGAACGTCAGGCGCAGGCAATTTTGGACTTAAGACTTGCCAAGTTAATTGGTCTTGAAATTATGGCTCTTCAAAAAGAATACGAAGAACTTGTAAACCAGATTGCTGATTACGAAGAAATTCTTAATAGTAAAAGAGCAATGACAAATGCCATAAAGAAGGATTTAAGAGCCATTAAAAAGGAATACAACAGACCACGTAGAACTCTTATTGAAGATGGAAAAGAAGCTGTGTTTGATGAAAATGCATTTATTGAACAGGAAGTTGTATTTGTTCAGGACAAGTTCGGTTATGCCAAACTTTTAGAACCTGCAGCATTTGACAGAAATATTGAAAGTGTTACAGCCAATAACAAATATTATTTTAACTGTATGAACACTGATACAATTTGCATTTTTACAGATAACGGAAATGTTCATCAGATTAAGGTACAGAATATTCCTACAAAGAAAGTAAGAGAAAAGGGCGTACCAATTGACAATTTAGGTAATTATAGTAGTCAGGGAGAAAACATAATTGCATTAATGTCTTTTGATATGATTAAAGATAAGAAACTTTTATTTACAACTAAAAAAGGAATGATAAAGCTTGTTGATGGCAGCGAGTTTGAGACTAACAGAAAAACAGTAGCAGCCACAAAGCTTGGAAAAGATGATGAGTTAGTATCAGTAGTTATTACAAGAGTTTCAGAGAAAGAAGTTGTGGAAGACACTGAAATGCCTATTGCACTATCAGGTGGCTCAGATGACTTTGAAATGCTTGATTATGAGCAAATGGAATTTACTAATATGGATACTGATAATCATCAGGAAAAAGAATTACAGTATACAAGAGAAATCTTAGTTTTACAGACAAACGACGGTATATTCTTAAGATTCCCAATTAAGGAAGTGCCTGAATTGAAGAAGGCAACACTTGGTGTTAAGGGTATTAAACTTAATGCAGAAGACTTTGTTACACACGTATATCTTTTGGATATTGGGGATAATGAAGTTGTTGAATATAAAGGAAAACAGGTAGAACTTAGAAAACTCAAAATTGGAAAACGCGGTACTAAAGGCGTAAAAGTCCGCAGATAATGAGACCTTGAAGAACTTGTAACTTGTTGTTATGCAAAAAGGATGAAATATATGAAAGCACGCAAAAAAACAGTAAAAAACACAATTATAATAATTGTTATAGTAACCATGATTGTAAACTTGTTTTTTGGAATATCTTTTGACAGCAGAGAAGTAATGGCAGCATATTCATTTGAGACGAGTATTAAAGGTTTTCCTGACAGTTATAAACCATATTTAAGGAATCTTCACAAAAAATATCCTAAGTGGAAATTTGTTCCTTATAATACAGGTATTAATTTTAATACTGCAGTGGAAAATGAATTAAAAGATGACAGAAGCTTAATTGAAAAAAGTTACAGCAAGTATTTAAAGTCTACAGAACCTGGAGATTATAATGCTTCTACAGGAGCTTATATAGCAAAAGACGGTAGTAGTTGGGTAACAGCCTCAAAGGTTGCCGTACAGTACTTTATGGATCCGAGAAACTTTTTAAATGATACACATATTTATCAGTTTGAAAAATTAGCATACGATTCAACACAGACTGCAAGCGGTGTGGAGGCAGTTTTAGAAGGCTCTTTTATGTACAAAACAAACATTGGTTATTTAACAACCGCCGGCAAATATAAGTCAACAAATGTTAAATATTCATCAAAGATTATAGAAGCTGCAAAAGAAAGTAAGGTAAGTGCATATTATATTGCATCAAAAATACTTCAGGAAGTTGGTTCAAAAAAGAATTCAAAATATGCAGGTATGGGAGCAAGTGGTAGTGTTAATGGAGAGTATTCTTCTAAGTACAAGGGAATTTATAATTTCTATAACATTGGAGCTTACACAAGTTCTAATCCAATAGCTAACGGACTGGCATGGGCAAGCTCTGGTAATACATACAATAGAAAGTGGAACGCACCGGGAAAATCTATTATAGGTGGAGCAGAATATATAGGAGAAAAATACATTAATGCTGGTCAGTACACTACATACTTCCAAAGATTTAATGTAAATAAAAACTCTACATACGGTTTATACCAGCACCAGTACATGACTAATATTTACGGAGCAGCTTCAGAAGCAGCAATTGGAAGTGATGCTTATAATGAGATGGGTGTCACAAAACTTGCTTTAACTTTTGTAATTCCTATTTACAAAAATATGCCATCTACAAGTGCCAAGGTAACAATAGGTAGCAGTTCAAAACAGGGGACGGTTATCTCAACAGTTAATTTAAGACAGGGTGCAGGCACTAATACAAAGACATTAACAACTTTAAGTAAGAATACAAATGTTACAATATTAGAAGGTGTAAGAACAAGTAATCTGTTTGGCTCATCTTGGTTAAGTAACCCATACTGGTATAAAGTAAAATGTGTGAAAAATAACAAGACTTACAAAGGCTATATTGCAGCATCTTATTTGAATGTTCACAGTGAAAAGTCAATTTTAAAAGGTGCTAAATACAAGTTACCGGTGTCAGTTACAAAAGGTCAGAGTGTTTATTATATGAGTGACAATCCGGCAGTTGTAAAGGTTGACCAGTCAGGTTATGCTACAGCATTAAAGAAAGGCACAACAACAGTTAGAGCTTATACGGCAGCAGGCAACATGAGTGCTATGACAATAACTGTTGGACAATCCTATAAACCTTCAAAGCCTGTAGTTTCAGGTAGCTCAAAGAATTACAATTCTGTTACTGTTAAATGGAATGCTCAGAATAATATCAATGGATATTATTTATATAGAAAAAACGCAGCAGGAAAGTATGTTATAATAGCAAAGCCTAAGGGAAATGTTAACAGCTATGTGGACACAAATCTTGTATCAGGTACAGTATATAGCTACAAGGTAAAAGCCTATAGAACTGTATCAGGCAAGAAACATAAAAGTGCAAAATCAAAAGCAGTAACCATAAAACCAATACCTTCAAAGGTAAAAAAGCCAACTGTTACTAAGCAGGGCAAAACTTTGAAAGTTACATGGAAAAAGGTAGCTGGTGCAAGTGGTTATGTTATTTACAGGTCGACAGCAGCAAAGGGACCATTTACAAGAATAGCAGTTACATCCGCTAACAATGTAAATTGCGTTGACAAAAATGTTCAGGGCAAAAAGGCATATTTTTATAAGGTTGCTGCATATAGAACAGTTGGAAATAAGAATATTTATGGAAAAAAATCAACAAAAAGGAAAATTATAAATTATAAATAACTAGGAGGCAAAATGATTAATTTTATTGTGTGTGGTTTAGAAGGCACATTAATAGATGAAAATAATAAAACAATTTCAGAAGAAACAATTGACTTAATCGCTACACTGTTAGAAAATGATTTTAAATTTGCTGTAGCAACAGGGTTAAATTACAATCTTGTTAAACCATTATTTGGAAAAATACAGGATGATATTATTTACATTTGTAATGATGGTGGCGTGATTTTTCAGGGAGAAAAAGTAATAAGCAAGACAACAATTGACCGTCTTGTTTGTTTAGATGTACTTATTGAAATGGAAAAAGATGAATATAATAATGATATTCGTTTGGTTTTTTCAAATGAGAAAGATACAGCTATAAAAACTCATGATTACGAGTTTCTCAAATACTTAAATAATAAAGGAATTGAGCCTGAACATATTGATGACTTAAAAGAATTAAATGGGGATGTTACAAAGATTACATTATGTTCCAAAGATGGATTTGATGAGAAGAGCTTTGAGAAGATTTACAAAAGATGGTCTGCAAAAGCCAATGTATCAATTTCATCTCCTAATGAAATGTTTATAACAGGAAAATATGTAACTAAAGGTATGGCAATAGCCTTAATTCAGCATTTTTATGAAATATCAGAAGAAGACACAGTTGTGTTTGGAACAGGTTTTACTGATATAGATATGTTTGAACATTGTTTTTACAGCTATGCAATGCAATGGGCAGATTCTCAGGTAAGACATGCGGCAAAACATATTACGGAAAGTGTTGATACTATTTTGGAAGATATTATGAGAATGTAAAACATAAATAGAGACTGGCAGGAAGGAAGAAAAAATGAATTTTTCAAAATTGAAAAAAATTGCAGCTACAGGAATTGCAGTTACATTAACCGCATCATTTTTAACAGGTTGCGGCATAAAAAGTGACACATTCATATTAGGAAAAATCTTTGGATTAAGCAGTGATGAAATTTTTAAAATAGATGACTTAACATGTTCTAAAAGTGAATACAAATTGATTTTTATGAACTATGTAAACAAATATAAAAAGGACTTTGGCGGAAAAGTTGACTGGAATGCAAAAGTGGACAAGGACACAACGTTAAAAGATTTCGTTATGGAAAAAGTTAAAGAAGACATGACTGTTAAGTATACAATTGCAGCCATGGCAGACGCAGAGGGCATCAAAATAGATAAAGATGACATGCGTTCAATTAATGATGTGGCAGACAGGTTTTATAATTCATTAAGTCAAAGTGAACTGGAATACACAGACGCGGATTTGGATACAGCAACAGTATTGTACAGAAATTATTATTTGGCGGACAAGGTTTACAACAGAGTTACCGAGAAGGTAGATGAGACTGTAAGTGAAGAAGATGCAAGAGTAATAAAAATACAGTACATTCGTATGTCATCAGATAATACAGCCCCTGATATAATCCAAAAGAAGTTACGTTCCATTGCTAAAAAAGTTAAAAAAGGAACTGCAAACTTCGAAAAGGAAGCAAAGCAGATAAGCGAGGATGACTCAGCTACAAAAGTTATAAAGAAAAATGAAGCTACAACAACATTGGAAAAAGAAGCCTTTAACGTTAATAAAAATCAGACCAGTGAAATTATTAATGACGGAAATGATTATTACCTGATTTACTGCGTTGATAATTATATGAAAGATGAGACAGCTAAGAACAAGGAAAATATCATCAAGAAGCAAAAAAAGGCACTATTCCAGAAAGAATATAACAGTTTCCTAAAGGACAGCAGTTATGATTTTAATACGTCAGAATGGGAAGATATTGTCCCTGAAGATATAAAAGATTTAAAATCATCAAACTTCTTTAGTTTGTATGGAGATATTTAGTCGTATAATATTAAGCTATAAAAGAACAAAATACAAGAAAGATTTGGTTTGCAGTATTTGTTTAGCAATTGGTACAGTAGGTCTTATAATGATAAAAATAGCAAATAAAATGGAACCGTAAAATGAGGGCAGTTGATATACCATCGATTAATAAATTTAAGATGAAATTTATTGCAAGTTTGATTTATTAAAATTTATAAAAAAGAAGTTTTGTTTAACAATTAAATTTGTTAAGCAAAACTTCTTTTTGGTTTTCTATAGATATTATTGATAACGATAATTATTCATTATCACTTTCATCTATTCATTATTACTTTCATCGCTAATTTTAACAGGTTTAGCTACCTGAACTTTCTTTACAGTACCCTTTGAAAACTTAGCTAAAATCTTATCTTTGAAAGTTAAGCCAAGGAATACAAGAAGTGAAAGTATACTGATTAAAATACCACTTCCAAGACCCTGTGGTTTATACTTAAATGTTACCTCATGTGTACCTGAATCAACTAAGACACCGATTTGAGCACCATCACAAATAGGGGTAATGGCACTTTCAATGCCATCTACATATACGCTCCAACCTTTGTCGTAAGGAATAGAAGTATACATAATACCCTGTTCTGCTGAAGTTACTGTACCTGTAATTTTTGTATCACTGTATTCTGATACAGTGTATGGATTTGCATTTAATAATTCGTAATCATATGACCAGGCATCGTTATCAAATGCGTATGCATAACAACTACTAATTGCCTGATTATCGCTGGCTGTAATTGTGATTTTTGAGCCAGGTGTTACATTTCCTAAATGACAGATATAATTCTGGTTTGTAGAAGAAAATGTCTTTGTTGTAGTAGATGTCTGTGTACCGTTCTGGTTTTCCATAATGCTACCGTCTGTAACTGTAGCAGTTAATGTTTCTGATGATGTTACACAGAAGAAGTAAACATCCATTGTTTTCTCGTCTATTGAAGGAGTAAATTTATCACCTTTTTCTAAACTGTATTCAGCACTAAATTTACCGACTTCAGATGATGTAAGCTGGTGGAAAATGTTCTTGCCATCATTTACAGCAGACTTAATGAAATTATTCTGTGTAGCAAATGGATTGCCTGTATTCTTTTTCCAGCTAGCTTCAGTATTTAGATTCATCATAAATCCAAGTGGAAGAGTCTGATTATATTTGTATAATTTAAGTGAACTCTGTCCGTTAACAGTTTTATATGACTGCTGACTTAGTAAAGTCATATAATTTGGCAAAGTAGGATTTCCTGTTGTATATTCATATTTCACTGCAGATAAAGCAGCAGTAAGAGGAGTATGACCATAATATGAATATGCGTTAAATGATGTCTGTAATCCAATCTCATCATAATAATCCTGCATAGCTGCTGATGCTACAGAAGAGAATGTTGAAATACTGTTGTACCCAAATCTTGCACCATCATTTCTTGTTGCATGGTATTCGCCTTCTGTTCTAAAGAAGTTGTAATTGTCTTTCTTTGCATCACTTTTGGCTACTTCGTTAAGTTTATCATAAGCTTCTGTTGCTTCATAGTAGCCGCTTCTAGAAGAAGTACTTGGAATACTTGTAACAGTCATGTTAAGAGTCAATTCACAGAATACAAGTAGAACAAGTAAATATGTGAAAAACGCTTTCATGTCACGATATTTTCTGAAACAGAAGAAGATTACAAGGTATGCACCAATAAACAAAATGCTTAAGTAAGCAATTTGTGTCATGTTTGTACTAATATCTAAATCTGTAAATAATTCTGAACTTTTGAAAATTTCTTCAAAAAGTAAAATTAAACCAACAGATACTCCTGCCGAACCGATAATGTGTGCCGGCTTAAATTCCCTAATATGAGTAAATGCTTCATATCCCATAGTTACAATTAAGAAAATATATAAGAATGATTCTCTACAAGGTAAACTATTTGGAAAATGTAAACCATGCCAAATATAGTTTGGAATATTGAAACTAAAACTTAATAACATAATAACAGCAATAACTGTTTTTCCGATACGTTCTTTTTTACTAATTTTTTTGCATAACCAAAATAGTGGTATTAAAATAAACATTGCAACACCACAATAGATGTTAGGATCATGTGGGTATTTCAAATCAGCTATTGGAACACAAATAAGTGATCTGAATAACATATACATTACTGAAAAATATTCTTCCAAAGCCTCAGGGAATGATGTGTCTGCTGACTTAGTAATAAGCATGTTAAAATACTCAGGAAGAATAATGCAAGCAGCAAGCCCACCACCTAAAACTGAATATATTGCAAAATCCTTTAAAGCTAAAAGTCTTGCTTTTAAAGCACCGATTTCACTGTTAAAATCAGATACACAAAGAAGATATACAAAATATATTACACTGTAAAGACAAAGCATAATACCAATGTAGTAGTTAGAAAAAATACCAAAGGCGAGAGCTAAACAGTACATCTTGTATCTTTTTTGTGTTACTAATCTTTCAAGACCTAATATAATAAATGGAAGAATCCACATACAGTCAAGCCACATAATATTCCAGCTAAATGCTGCAAAATATGCTGACAATGCGTAAAACATACCAAAGATTACAGTGTTAATGTTTTTTGACTTAAATCTTTTTGAAAGATAATAAGTTGTAGCAAAGCCTACAAGTCCCATTTTCAAAATAATTGAAAAGTTTACAAAATCAGCCATGTTTGTAGGCCAGAGAATTGTAAGTAAGTTAAATGGGCTGGATAAATAGTAGGCTGCAATTGCCACAAAGTTCATACCGGCACCAATTTCCCATGTGTAGAATAGGCTGCCACCACTTTGAAGTTTCTTTTGAAGTATTTCCAAATAAGGTGTGTACTGATGATAGCAGTCGCTTCGTAAGTACATTTCATCACCAAATGGGAAAACTCCCTTCACTGCGTAAACGACAAGCATTGATACTACTGGAATAAGAAATGCCAGTAAGTATAATCGGTTGTTGTCAAACCATGTTTTTAATGAAAAATTATGCTGTTTTTTGGATTTCATTATGAGTCCCCTTTCTGTTGTTAAAAATAAATAATATACTAAACACATAATTTAATATTATCGTAATAATCATTGCGATTAGTTTTGCTAAATATTTGTTACCGTTAATTAGCTTTTCGTTAATCAGCAGAATAATTTCAGTCATAATTAAAGTAGCAAATCTAACATAAGCAAATCGCATAAATTCTGCAAATACTTCAGTAAATCCGTGAGTTTTACTTTTAAAAACCCAGAGTTTGTTAGTAGTATAAGCAAAAACAATGGCACAAATGGTAGAGATTATATTTGAAATCAGTGCAGTACATCCATAGGAAGTTATTAATGAAAAAATACCTATATCAATAATGAAAGTACCAGCACCAAAAAAAATATAGTATACCATTTCGTAGCTTAACAAGCCTATAATTAAAGACTGTAATTTTTTGTTACTAATATGTGCCAACAAAAATTCCCTTAACCTAATTATAGTTTCTTTCATTTGTCTGTTGTCCTTTTAAATTATAAATGGTTTTCAATAGTTTAATTTGTTTATATTTTTAGACTTGTATGGGCTAGGGTAAATTAGTCCATAATCCTATTTATTTTACTATAAATTACCATTAGTGTAAATAAAAACAAAGATAATAGACAAAAATGCAAAATGTATGGATATAAAAATAATATAATTGACCCAGTTTTAAAAATATTTTATAATATATAGTAATTATGGAAACGTTTCCAAGAAAGAAATAATATTACTATACAAATTAAAAATTATAAATGTACGGAGGTTAATATAATGGAAAGAAAGTGGTGGCACAACAAAGTTGCATATCAGATTTATCCTAAGAGTTTTAATGACACAAATGGTGATGGAATTGGTGATATTAAAGGCATAATTGACAAGCTGGATTATTTAAAGGAATTAGGCATTGATATTATATGGATTTCTCCAATATATCAGTCTCCTTTTGTAGATCAGGGCTATGATATTTCGGATTATTACAGAATAGATGAAAAGTTTGGCACAATGGAAGATTTTGACACATTACTTGAAGAAGCAAAAAGCAGGGACATGCACATTGTTATGGACTTGGTTATAAACCATTGTTCAAACAAGCACGAATGGTTTCAGAAGGCGTTAGAGAATCCAACAGGAAAATATGGAGATTATTTCTATTTTAGAAAAGGAAAAGACGGTAATCCTCCAAGCAACTATCGTTCATACTTTGGTGGAAGCGCCTGGGAAAAGGTTGAAGGTACGGATTTATATTATTTACATATGTTTGCAAAAGAACAGCCGGACTTAAACTGGTACAACAAAGAAGTTTTAGATGAACTTTATAAAATGATAAACTGGTGGCTTGATAAGGGTGTTTCAGGCTTTAGAATTGATGCCATTATTAACATTGCAAAAGATTTGAATTTTGAAAATCTTGAGCCTGACGGTGAAGACGGACTGGTACATGCCGGCAAGGTGGCAGAGCACGCAACAGGCATTGGTAGCATGCTTGAAAATTTAAAGAAAAATACTTTTGAAAAACATGATGCGTTTACGGTAGGTGAAGTGTTTAACATGAAAAAAGATGAACTGGGAGAATTTATCGGAGAAAACGGTCACTTCTCATCTATGTTTGATTTTTCAGCTCAGTGTTTGTCCTTTGGCGAACATGGCTGGTACGATGCACCTGATTTTACATTTAAACAATATAGAAATGCTATTTTTAATGCTCAAAAAGAAAGTGAAAATGTTGGCTTTTTGTCAAACATAATTGAAAATCATGACGAGCCAAGAGGGGCAAGCAGATATCTTCCTGAACATGCAAGAAATGCCCAAGGCATCAAAATGCTTGGGACAATTATTGTTTTGTTACGTGGAATTCCTTTCATATATCAGGGACAGGAAATAGGCATGACTAATACAAGATTTGAAGACATATCTGAATATGATGATATTAACACAATAAATGAATATAATTTGGCAATTGAAGCAGGCAAAACAAAAGAAGAGGCAATGGATATTTGTTACAAACACAGTAGGGATAATGGAAGAACTCCTATGCAGTGGTCAGATGAAAAAAATGCAGGATTTACAACAGGTACACCATGGCTTAAAGTTAATCCGTTGTATGCACAGTGTAACGTAAGGGAGCAGGAAAAAGACAATAATTCTGTTTTGAATTACTATAAGAAGTTAATAGCATTAAGAAAAAATGAAGAATATGCAGATTTATTTGTTTACGGGAAAACAACTCCGATTTTTATGGACAAAGATAATGTTTTTGCATACAAGCGTGTGTTTGAAGGTAAAGAGATACTTGTAGTTGCCAATTTCGGTCAGGAAGATATTACTTTAGAAATGGAAAAAGAATATCAGGTACTTCTTAATAATATGGAAGAATGTGAGATGGCAAATAATAAGTTAGTAATAAAAAGCACTCAGGTGTTGGTATTGAAATAAGAAACCCAAATCTTAACATTAGATAATAAAACCACATTTAAGATTATATAAAAAGAAACCCACATCTAAGATTAGAAATTAATCATTAGATGTGGGTTTTCTTTGCTTACAATCTATAAATTACAATTCATAAATTAGTAAGTTATATAAAAATTAATTATTTCTGAAGTCCGTTTTCTTTCTTCATCATAGCTCTAACCTTTAGTGGTAAGCCAAATAATGTGATGAATCCTTCAGCATCATGGTGGTCATATAAATCACCTGTTGTAAATGATGCAAGGCTTTCACTGTATAATGAATATGGAGAAGTAGTTCCGGCTTTGATGATGTTTCCTTTGTAAAGTTTGAATTTAACTTCACCTGTAACGTATTCCTGTGTTGATTCAACAAATGCCTGGATAGCTTCACGAAGTGGTGTAAACCATTTTCCTTCGTAAACAATCTGAGCTAATTTGTTGCCCATGTCTTTCTTTGTTTCCATTGTGGCACGATCAAGAACTAATTCTTCAAGCTGTCTGTGAGCTTCCATAAGAATTGTTCCACCTGGAGTTTCATAAACACCACGAGACTTCATACCTACAACACGGTTTTCAACAATATCAATAATACCAATACCATGTTTTCCACCAAGTCTGTTTAATTCACGAACAATGTCAGATACTTTCATTTTTTTACCATTAACAGATGTTGGAACACCATTTTCAAATGTCATTGTTACATATTCACCTTCGTCAGGAGCCTTTTCCGGAGAAACACCTAACATTAAAAGATGTTCATAGTTTGGTTCGTTTGCAGGATTTTCTAATTCTAAGCCTTCATGACTAATGTGCCATAAGTTTCTGTCACGGCTGTAGCTCTGGTCTGTACCAAATGGAAGATCAATTCCATGAGCCTTACAATATTCAATTTCAGCTTCTCTTGAATCCATGTTCCATTTGTCATCTCTCCAAGGAGCGATAATCTTAATGTCAGGAGCAAGAGCCTTAATTCCAAGTTCGAAACGAATCTGGTCATTACCTTTTCCTGTAGCACCATGACAAATTGCAACAGCATCTTCTTTTCTTGCAATTTCAACTAATTTCTTAGCAATACCAGGTCTAGCCATAGCAGTACCAAGTAAATATTTATTTTCATAAACTGCATCTGCCTGTACACAAGGTACAATGTAGTCATCACAAAACTCGTCTGTAATGTCTTCAATGTATAATTTTGCAGCACCTGAATATTTAGCTCTTTCTTCAAGACCATCTAATTCTTCGCCCTGTCCACAGTTGATGCAACAGCAAACAACATCATAATTATAATTTTCTTTTAGCCAAGGGATGATAGCAGTTGTATCAAGACCACCTGAATAAGCTAAAATAACTTTTTCCTTTGCCATAATATTAATCCTCCATATAATACATATTCTTTCCACGAGTTACTATACATCAATAATGCATAAAATGCAAGAAAAAATATAAATTTATGTATAATTATGCATAAAACTTAAAGAAAACTTGCATATTATACATAATAGGTGTATAATTTCTACATTGCAGTAAAATCTCTTGTATTTTATGTAATATGATTATAAAATTAAACAGGTCCATAAATACCATATTTTATGGTTGAAAAACACTATTAATACATAATGAAATGAAGAGCTTCATTATTATAAAAAGAATAGTTTTAGTATTATATTTCATTATCATAATAGGTTTGATTAATAGATTTGACTGCTTATATATAGGAGGAAATTATGATTAAGGTTGGAATTATTGGCTCTACAGGATATGCAGGAGTAGAAATTGTAAGATTAATTATGCAGCATAAAGAAGCTGAAGTTGTATGGTTTGGCTCAAGAAGTTATGTTGATCAGGATTACGCATCAGTATTTAGAAATATGTTTCAGATTGTTGATGCAAAATGTTTAGAAGATAATATGGAAGAATTAGCAGAAGCTGTAGATGTTATTTTTACAGCAACACCACAGGGTTTATGTGGTTCATTAGTTAATGAAGAAATATTAAATAAGGTAAAAATTATAGATTTAAGTGCAGACTTTAGAATTAAAGATGTTGCAACTTACGAAAAATGGTATGGCATCAAACACCAAAGCCCACAGTTTATAGAAGAAGCTGTATATGGACTTTGCGAAATTAATAGAGACAAAGTAAAAGGTGCAAGAATTATTGCAAATCCGGGTTGCTATACAACATGCAGTATCCTTTCAATTTACCCAATGGTAAAAGAAGGCTTAATTGATCCTAAGTCAATTATTGTTGATGCAAAGTCAGGAACTTCAGGAGCAGGCCGTGGAGCAAAAGTTCCAAACTTATTCTGTGAAGTAAATGAAAATATCAAAGCATACGGTGTAACAACACACAGACACACACCTGAAATTGAAGAACAGTTAAGCTATGCAGCAGGAGAAGAAGTAATGATTAACTTTACTCCACATTTAGTTCCAATGCAAAGAGGAATATTAGTAACTGCATACGCTAATTTAAAGAAGCCTGTTTCTTATGAAGAAGTAAAGGCAGCCTACGACAAATACTACGGAGACGAATTCTTCATTAGAGTATTAAATAAAGACGAAACACCTGAAACACGTTGGGTTGAAGGCAGTAACTTCGTTGATGTAGGCTTCAAGATTGATGAAAGAACAAACAGAATTGTAATGATGGGAGCTCTTGATAACTTAATCAAAGGAGCAGCCGGTCAGGCAGTTCAAAACATGAACATACTATTTGGATTAAAAGAAACAGAAGGCCTTGAACAGGTACCAATGTTCCCATAGAACATAATTAACATAATTCTACCAGGCATAAGAAAAAAGGTGTTGCAAGCTCGCTTGCAAACAACTGAAAGGAAACTTAATAACATTAAAAAGAAAGCGCTGGTAGCCCGTCGGTTCATCAAGGCAGCAAAGTCGGCTTGATAGAACCGCTACGAGGCGGACGCAGCGGGAGCGGGCTTTCGATAATGTTATTAAGTTTCCTTTCAGATAGATAACGTCTTGTGGTAGAATGATTTGAAGTTAGAGGTTATTAGGAGGAAAACAATGAAAGTAATAGATGGCGGCGTTACAGCTGCAAAAGGCTTTAGTGCATACGGTCTTAGAGTCGGCATTAAAGAAGGTAATACAGAAAAGAAAGACATGGCTATGATTTATAGTAAAGAACCATGCGTTGCAGCAGGTACTTTTACAACAAATCAGGTTAAAGCTGCCCCTGTAAAATGGGACAATAATATAGTAGAAAACAGTGATTTTGTACATGCCGTAGTTTGCAACAGCGGAGTGGCAAATGCATGCACAGGGGCTGAGGGAATGAAATATTGCGAAGACATGGCAGAAGCTACAGCTACAGCTTTAAATGTAGGTAAAGATGAAGTATTAGTTGCGTCAACAGGTGTAATTGGTGCCCAGCTTCCTATGGAGAAAATCACAAAAGGCATTGAAATGCTTGTGCCTGAATTAAATGACACAGTTGACGGAGGTCATAATGCAGCATTAGCCATTATGACAACAGATACAGTTCCAAAGGAAATTGCCTACGAAGTAGAAATCGGTGGTAAGAAATGTACTATTGGTGGCATGTGCAAAGGTTCAGGAATGATTCATCCTAATATGTGTACAATGTTAGGTTTTATTACTACAGATATTAATATTTCAAAGGAACTTTTAACAGAGGCTTTGAAAGAAGACATTAAGGATACATTTAACATGATTTCTGTTGATGGAGATACTTCAACAAACGACACTGTTTTATTGTTAGCAAACGGTTTATCAGGTAATGACAAAATTACAGAAAAAAATGACGATTACTATAAATTTGTAGAAGCATTACATAATGTTAATGTATTTTTGTCAAAGAAAATTGCTGGTGATGGCGAAGGGGCAACAGCTTTATTTGAAGTGAAAATCGTTAACGGAAGTTCTAAAGAACAGGCAGTTACACTTGCAAAATCAGTTATTACATCAAGTTTAACAAAGGCTGCTATTTACGGACATGATGCTAACTGGGGAAGAATTTTATGTGCTCTTGGTTATTCAAGTGCAAAAATTAATCCTGACACAGTAGATATTTATTTTGAAAGTAAAGCAGGTAAGTTAAAGATAGTTGAAAATGGAATGGCAACAGATTACAGCGAAGAAAAAGCTACAGAAATTTTGTCAGAAAACTATGTTACAGCTATATGTGACATGAAAATGGGAGAGGCAGAAGCTACAGCCTGGGGCTGTGATTTAACACATGAATATGTAAGCATTAACGCTGACTACAGAAGTTAAAAATAATAAATATAATTATAGTGTCAAAATGTTTTATCAACTTGTGCTTATACAATATTGAAAAAAGACATTGAGCCACAACAGGACTGATAATAAATATGCAGATTAGGTAAAGAAAAGGAGAGAGAAGCTATGATAATGAAGGGACAGCAGCAACTTGATATGGATAAATGGATTGAAAAAGGAGATGTTCTTATTGAAGCATTACCTTATATTCAAAGATTTAACAGAAAAATTATTGTTGTAAAATATGGCGGTAGTGCAATGTTTGATGAAAACTTTATGAAGAGTGTTATTCAGGATATTACACTTCTTAAATTAGTAGGTTTTAAACCTATTATTGTTCATGGAGGCGGTAAGGCAATCAGCCGTCATATTGACAGACTTGGAATGGACACTAAGTTTATTAACGGACTTAGAGTAACAGATGAGGACACATTAGAAGCTGCTGAAATGGTTCTTAACAGTGTAAATAAGAAATTAGTTCAGATAGTAGAACAGTTAGGCGTTCGTGCCATTGGTATTAGTGGTAAAGACGGTAGACTTCTCACTGTAAAGAAAAAATTATCAGAGGGCGAAGATATTGGATATGTAGGTGAAGTTACACACGTTAATGAAGATATACTTCTTGAATTACTTGAAGATGATTTCTTACCAATTGTATGTCCTATTGGTTTAGATGAAGATTTCCATGGCTATAACATTAACGCTGATGATGCTGCAAGTGCTATTGCAGAGGCAGTAAAGGCTGAAAAACTTGCGTTTTTAACAGACACTGAAGGTGTTTATATGGATAAAGATGACAGCAGTACGGTAATTTCTGAAATGACAGTTTCAGAAGCAGAAAAGTTAATTGAAGACGGTATAATCGTAGGTGGTATGTTACCAAAGATTAGAAACTGTATGGATGCAATAAAAAATGGTGTCTCAAGAGTTCATATCCTTGACGGAAGAATCCCTCATAGTATTCTTTTGGAAATCTTTACAAACAAGGGTGTTGGAACAGCAATTTTAGGCGATGAACAGACAAAATTCTTTAATAAATAATTTAGATTAAAAGAAAGGTTTTGGGTGAAAATATGAAAGATACAGAGTATATGGACAAGGCAGAACAATATTTTGTACATACTTATAATAGATTTAAAGTAGTTATTGATAAAGCAGAAGGGGCTTATATTTATGATGTAAATGGAAAGAAATATTTAGATTTTGCATCAGGAATTGGCGTATGTAGTTTAGGCTATGGCAATGAAGTTTACAAAGAAGCCTTAAAGAATCAGATTGACAAAATAACTCATACATCTAATTTATTTTACAATATACCATCTATAGAAGCTGCTGAAAAAATTGTTAAGGCAGCAGGGCTTGAAAAAGTGTTCTTTACAAACAGTGGTGCAGAAGCTATTGAAGGTGCTTTAAAAATGGCAAAACGATATGCTTATGACAGAGACGGTCATGCAAATCATGAAGTGATTGCAATGAATCATTCTTTCCATGGTAGAACAATGGGTTCATTGGCACTTACAGGAAATGAACATTATCAGAAACCTTTTGGGCCTATGATTGGTGGCATTAAATTTGCAGAATATAATAATTTAGACAGTGTAAAAGAATTAGTAAATGATAAAACCTGTGCAATTATTTTGGAACCACTACAGGGTGAAGGTGGAATTTATCCTGCAACAAAAGAATTTATTGAAGGCATAAGAGAGTTATGTACAGAAAAAGACATAATTATGATTTGTGACGAAGTGCAGTGTGGTATGGGTAGAACCGGAAAAATGTTTGCTTTCCAAAATTATGATGTAGTACCGGATATTATTGCTTCAGCAAAAGGACTTGGCTGTGGTGTACCTGTAGGTGCATTTATTGCCGGCAAGAAATGCTGTAACTCTTTAGTTCCGGGCGACCATGGAACAACGTATGGTGGCAATCCATTAGCAACACAGGCTGTATCAACAGTCCTTGATATTTATGAAAAAGAAAATGTTTTAGATAACGTAAAAGTTGTTGGTGCATATTTAGAAGAGCAGTTAGACAAAATTGTAGAAGATTTCGACAACGTAAAAGGAAGACGTGGAAAAGGCATGATGCAGGGACTTGTTCTTGAGACACCTGTAGGCGATACAATTGCAAAAGCAATTGAAAACGGACTTTTTGTTATATCAGCAGGGGGAAATGTTCTTAGAATGTTGCCACCGCTTATTATAACAAAAGAGCAGGTTGACGAAATGATTACTATTTTACGTAAATGTTTATAAAATTATAATTTGACTGATTTAGCAATTTGGTGGCAGGTTTGTGTCATCGGATTGCTTTTTCTTTGTTAAATTGAATTGTTTTTACAAAAATTGCAATATTGTAAAAAAAGTTTTGTTTTTTGTAAAAACTGTGATAAAATTTTACATAGACTTTACATTAGATTGTTAAGGTGGTTTACGGAAAACTTATAAATTTATATGATTAAAATGAACTATGTTCAGATAATAAAATTTATGGGAGAAAGAAAATGTATGTATTAATTACACAATTGCTTAGTGGATTGGCACTATTCCTTTTTGGAATGAAGTATATGAGCGACAGCTTACAGCAGGCGGCAGGTGGTAGGTTAAGAACCATTTTGGACCGTTGTACAAGAAATAAATATATAGCTGTTGTATGTGGTGCTTTATTCACAGCGTTTATCCAGTCATCCGGTGCAACAACCGTTATGGAAGTTGGTTTTGTTAATGCCGGTATCATGACTTTGGAACAATCTGTAGGAATTACATTTGGTGCGAATATTGGTACAACAATTACATCACAGCTTGTTTCATTGAAACTTACAGCAGTGGCACCATTTATTATTTTCATTGGTGCGGCAATATTATCATTTTGTAAGAAACCAATGTTAAAGAAAATCGCAGCCGTTATTTTTGGTTTCGGTTCATTATTTTTAGGAATTAATTTTATGACAGAAGCACTTCATGGAATTAAGGAAATACCTGAATTAATGAATGTGTTTGGATATTTAACTAACCCAATAATATCAGTGCTTGTAGGATTGATTTTTACATCAATTCTTCAGAGTTCATCAGTAACAGTCAGTGTGCTTGTATTGTTGGCAGGTTCAAATATTATTATTGATCCGGTAACAGGTGGAACAGATTATCTTGCATGTTTATATTTTATTTTAGGTGCAAATATTGGTTCATGTATGCCAGCGGTTATGGCAGCAATGAATGCAAACCGAAAAGCAAAAAGAACAGCTTTTATCCATGTAATGTTTAATGTTGTAGGATTAGTTGTAATTGGTGCTATTTTAATCTTTGCTTCAGAACCAATTGTTAATTTGATTAATTCAATTAGTGGAACAGATAAGCGTTTTGTAGCAAATGCAGATACAATATTTAAGGTATTCCAGTGTATTATTTTATTACCATGTTCTAACTTACTTGTTAAGTTATCCAAGAAGGTTATTCATTCTAGATCTGGTGAAGAGCAGGATGAAGACGAGATGGTATTAAAGTATATTGGAAAATCAGGTCTTACAAACCCAACTACTGTTGTGGTTGAAGTTGTTCAGGAAATTCAGCGTATGGCTGACATGGTTAAGATTAACTTAGAAGAATCATCAAAAGCCTTAATTGACAAGGAATTTTCAACATATAAGGAAGTATATGCCAGAGAAAAATATATAGACTTTTTAAGTCATGGTATTACTGAATACATGGTTGATGCTAACAGATACGGTTTACCACTTAAGGATAAAGAAAGATTAGGTGGACTTTTCCATGTAGTAATTGACGTTGAAAGAATCGGCGACCATGCAGTTAATATTATGGATGATGCCTTGAAAGAGAAGAATCAGAAAATCGAGTTCTCTAAAGAAGGCAGAGACGAAATGCTTACTATGTATGAGAAAGTTATGGAAATATACGAGAAGGCAGTTGAAATCTTTGTAAATGAAGATAAATCAAAATTTGATGAAGTTGACCGTTTAGAAGATGTTATAGATCAGATGAAAATTGATTGTCAGGAAGGTCATGTTAAGAGAATGGCAGCCGGAAAATGCTCAATTGAATCAGGACTTGTGTTTACTGATTTAGTAATTGGTTACGAAAGAATTGCAGATCATGCTGTAAATATTGCATTTTCTATTTTATCTGAAAAGAAAATAAACTAGAAAAGATACTAACGAAAATGGGCATGGAAACGTGCCCATTTTTCTCGATAAGGAGAAAATACATGCAGAAAATATATATAGTTGAAGATGACAAGAATATAGCTGAAATTGAAGAGTTTGCATTGAAAAATTCAGGTTTTGAAGTTTATACATTTTCAAATGCCAAGGATTTCGATAAAAAAATGGAAAATAAATATCCGGATTTAATTATTATGGATATTATGCTTCCTGACAGAGATGGCTTATCACTTGTAAAAGATTTAAGGGAACATCCTGAAACAGCTTCCATACCGGTTATTATGGTTACTGCCAAATCATCTGAAATGGACAAAGTAAAAGGTCTTGACCAGGGAGCGGATGACTACATGACAAAGCCTTTTGGTGTAATGGAGCTTATTTCAAGAGTAAAGGCAATGCTTAGAAGAGCTAATCTTTCTGTTGAAACATCACTGGAATTTGAGGGGATTGTTCTTAATGATGCAAAACATAAGGTAACTGTAGATGGTAAGCAGTGTGATTTAACATATAAGGAGTTTGAATTATTAAAATACCTTATGCAAAATTGGGGTATTGTCCTTCAGAGAGGCAGAATCCTTGACAGAGTATGGGGAATTGATTACGAAGGAGAATCAAGAACTTTAGACATGCACATTAAGACTTTAAGAAAGAAATTAGGTGACAAGGGTGCATTAGTTCAAACTGTTAGAAATGTTGGTTACACTTTAAATTATAAAAAGGAAAAGTAGATATATCTGTAATAATTAAAGTGGTAGAATGTGAACAGGTGAAAAATTAGTTCTATCCGGAATCATAAACAATATTTAATTACAACAGTGTATAGAAAAAGAGGATAAGATGAAAAGAAAAATCTATATTAGAATGACGTTAGTATCAGTAATAATGATGCTTTTTACAATGAGTGTTACAGTGTTTACCTTTTATAATTTGTTTAGTGAACAGGTTATGGAAGATTTGAAAACACACGTCCATATTCTTAATACAACAGAAGCTGTCCTGCAGTATGTTGAAAAAGATTTTGATCCCAAGATTGATAATTTAAGAATAACGGTTATTGATACAAAGGGCGACGTTTTATACGACAGTAATGCAGATATTGGAACTATGGATAACCATGTAAACCGACCTGAAATTAAAGAGGCATTAGAGCATGGACACGGTGAGGCAACAAGAAAGTCTGATACCTTAGACAAGACAACCTACTACTATGCCGAGAAGCTGGAGAATGGTCAGATTCTTCGTGTGGCAAAAGAAGTAGTAAGTGTCTGGCAGTTTATTTTTAAGATTTTACCAATATTAATAATGGAACTTTTATTGGTAGCAATAATCTGTTTTATCGTATCAAAGCTTCTTGCAAAGAGATTGGTAGAACCCATAGAACAGCTTGCTCAAAATATGGATGAGGAAGAAGTAACAGAAACTTACGAGGAAATTAAGCCGTTTTTAAATAAGATACACAGTCAGCATAAAGCCTTGAAAAAGAGTGCTAATATGAGACAGGATTTTACGGCAAACGTTTCTCATGAATTAAAAACACCTTTGGCATCAATTTCAGGCTACGCAGAGTTGATTGAAACAGGTATGGCAAAGGAAGAGGATATATGTAGATTTGCCGGTGAAATTCATAAGAGCTCATTAAGACTGTTGTCTTTGATTAATGATATTATTGAACTTTCAGAACTTGATGTTATGAATGGTCAAATGTCAAAAACTAAAGTAAGTCTTACAGATGAAGTGGTTAATTGTGTGGAAATACTTCAAATGAATGCAGAAAAGCATAATGTTAATATTTCATTGGATAAGTGTGAAGATGGCTGTGTAATTGATGCAAATCAGGATATGATACAGGAAATTATTTATAATCTTTGTGATAATGCTATTAGATACAACAAGCCGGAAGGAAATGTTTGGGTATCAGTATTTAGAGAGAAAGACAACATTATTCTTCAGGTTAGGGATAACGGTATTGGTATACCTGAAAAAGAGCAACAGCACATATTTGAAAGATTTTATCGTGTTGACAAGGCAAGGTCAAAGAAAACAGGTGGTACAGGTCTTGGACTTGCAATAGTAAAACATATAGCAGAACAACACAACGCAGAAATAAAAATAGAAAGTTATATAAATGAAGGAACTACAATTTCTGTGATTTTTTAACTGAAAAGAAAAAGTGATGTCGCCCCATTCCTGCATTGCGTTAAGAATAGGTCCCATGGTCCTTGAAGAAGATTTTTTAAATTGCATAAAAGTTACATATTTGGAAATCCTAAAGAAAAAGTTTTTTAGGAGGAAGTTATGTGGGGATTTATTATTGCATTAATATCAGGTGCGTTAATGAGTATACAAGGGGTTTTTAATACGGGAATAACAAAAAGCAGTAGTATGTGGGCAGCAAATTCGTGGGTTCAGCTAACTGCTTTTTTAGTTTGCGTAATTGCATGGTTTGTTACAGGAAAACAAAATGTAATGGGGATGTTTCATGTTGAAAATAAGTACATGCTTTTAGGAGGCGTTATAGGTGCTTTTATAACAATGACAGTTATAAAAAGTATGAACAGTTTAGGTCCGGCAAAAGCTGTGCTTATTATTGTTATATCTCAGATAATTGTTGCATATTTAATTGAGCTGTTCGGTCTGTTTGGCGTAGACAAAGTACCTTTCCAGTGGAGCAAATTGGTTGGTGCCTTAGTTGCAATTGTGGGAATTTTTATTTTTCACAGGTAATTCAATTTTAAAATTGTTAAAAAAGTCAGTTGATAAGTATTGTTTATTTTTGTACAATTAGAGTAGCGTTCGTAGGGAAGCTCCGAAAGGAGAATGAATGGCAAATAAAATAATTATTATGATAACAGTTGTACTTGCAACATGTTCTTTTTTTGTTGGCTGTGGAAAGGATAATTCGGTGCAATTATCCGGTGAAAGTTTTAACGAAAGTGTGTTAGAATCAGGTAGCAAAAAACAGGAAACAAAAAATGATAATATATACGTATATGTTAACGGACAGGTTAAGTATCCGGGTGTGTATAAATTGAAGAATGGTGACAGAGCTTATAAGGCAATTAAGAAAGCCGGCGGTTTAACGAAGAATGCTAAGAAAAACAACATTAATTTAGCAGAAACAGTTGTAGATGCTCAAAATATTTATGTAATGTCTAAGAAAGAATACAAAAAGAGTCTTTCAAAGAAAAGCATATCTGGTGAAACTAATGATAGTTTAAGCGAAAATCAGGATATAAATAGCAGTCTGATTAACATAAATACGGCAAGGGAAAGTGAATTAACCAAGTTGCCTGGAATTGGAAACTCAAAGGCGGCAGCAATTATAAAATATAGAGAAGAGAATGGTAGTTTTTCTTCAAAAGAAGACATTAAAAATGTATCAGGTATAGGCGACTCAACCTATTCCAATATTGAAGATTTAATTACCGTATAGGATATAGATAGTAGGAGAGAAATAAAATGAAGGCTTTAGTGGTAGATGATGAAAAGTTAATTGTTAAAGGACTGAAATTTAGTCTTGAGCAGGACGGATATGAAGTGGATTGTGCCTATGACGGACAGGAAGCCATAGATAAGGCAAGAGATAAAGAATATGACATTATGCTTTTAGATCTAATGTTACCTGTATTTGACGGATATCAGGTTTGTCAGCAGGTTAGGGAATTTTCAGATGTTCCAATAATTATGCTTACAGCAAAAGGCGAGGATATGGATAAGATTTTAGGACTTGAATATGGAGCAGATGATTATATCACTAAGCCTTTTAACATTCTTGAAGTGAAAGCAAGAATTAAAGCGATTATAAGACGTAATCGCAGAAAAACTCCTACAGTACAGGAAGAACCAAAAGTAATTGTGTCAGGTAGCATGAAATTAGATATAGATGCAAAACGTCTGTACATAGATGAAAAGGAAATAAGACTTACTGTAAAAGAGTTTGATATTTTAAAACTTTTAGCTGAAAATCCCGGCAAGATTTATTCAAGAGAACAGTTGCTTACTTTAATTTGGGGTACAAAGTATCCGGGAGATGCGAGAACTGTAGATGTTAATGTAAGAAGATTAAGAGAAAAAATAGAAGAAAACCCTGCAAAACCAGAGTATGTTCATACAAAGTGGGGCATGGGTTATTACTTCCAGGGATAGAACAATGGAAAAAAAGTGGTTAAAAAAAATAATTAATTTATTAAGAAGCTTAAGATTTAAGATATTTATATCGGTGTCTTTACTAATAATGATACCAACAATAATTGTTAGTATTGTATTGGTAAATTTATCGGTAGACTCTTATAGTGATAAGAAGATAGAACGATTTAAAATAAACAACTCCATGCTAAAAAATAGCATAGTAAGTGAGGGTTATTTAGAAAAAAATAACCAGTCTAAGGTTATAGAAACTCAAATAGCACAGCTTGCAGGGGAACATAACTGTAGAGTACAGATTATTAACAGCCAGTATGTTATTGTTGAAGATACAGACAACAGTGCAGTTGGAAAAACAAGTGTTGCTGAGAATGTAATCAAGGCAATGGAGGGAAAAAGCATATTTATTAACAGCAAAAAAGGTAAATATGTTGAATTTGCCCAGCCTTTGATTATAAGCGTTAATGTTTCAAATAATATAGTTAATAACAAGTCAAGCATTATAGGTGTTTTGTATATCAGATATTCTATGGAGGATGTACAAAGCTATAGAAAAACAGTTGACAGATTTGCAGCAATTGCAGATTCGTTAGTTGCTGTTTTTGCACTTATTATGGCATGGATTTGTTCGGTAGCGTTTAACAGACCGATTAAGGAAATGTACGGTTCAATTAAGAGAATTACACATGGTCATACACATGATGAAAATAAGAGTAAATATCCTGAAATAACGAAAATAACAGAAGATTTCTCTCATTATGTAGATAGAATGAAAGCACAAAATAAAACAAGACAGGAATTTGTTTCAAATGTTTCCCATGAGTTAAAGACACCGATTACATCAATGAAGGTGTTGGCAGAATCCTTAATTGGAAATCAGGGGATGCCTGAAGAATTATATCAGGAATTTTTAGGTGATATTTGTAAGGAAATTGACAGGGAAAATGACATTATAACCGATTTGTTAAGTTTGGTTAAAATGGAAAAGCCGGATGTAGAACTTAATATTTCAACTGTAAATATCAATGAAATATTAGAGACTGTATTAAAACGACTAAAACCTATTGCTGAAAATAAAAACATCGAGCTTGTATTTGAAAGTTTCAGACCAGTTATTGCCGATGTAGATGAGATAAAATTTGCAAGCGTTGCAACTAACTTAGTTGAAAATGCAATAAAATATAACAATACGGATGGGACGGTTACAGTTTCACTTAATTCAGACCATCAGTATTTTTACCTAAAGGTAATTGATACAGGTATTGGTATTGCAGAGGAAGATCAGGAAAGAGTTTTTGAAAGATTCTTTAGAGTGGATAAGGCAAGAGCCAGAGAGACCGGTGGAACAGGTTTAGGTTTGGCTATTACAAAAGATATTGTTCTCAAGCATCATGGATCAATTAAGATTCATAGTAAAGAAGGAGAGGGAACAACATTTATTGTAAGAATTCCGCTTAAATATATTGTATAAGGGTGTAAAAATGAAAACTACAAGAATTTTAATTATTATCGTAATGTTAAGTATGGTTGCATCTTTGTTTGTTGCCTGTGGCAATAATGAAGAAAAGAAAAAATCAGGTTTGTCGGTTTACTACGTTTCAAAAAGTGAAAATACAGTTGCAACTGAACAACATAACCTGAAAAATAAAAGTACAATTCAAAGTATTGGTGAAATACTTGATTGCTTAACTACTCAGGGAAAAGAGCAGAATTATAAAAGTGCAATACCAAAAAGTGTAAAGGTAAACGGCTATGACTTTTTAGACGGAGTAGTGAAAATAGATTTTAGTAAGAAATATTATGACTTAAGTTCTAAAAGAGAACTGCTGCTTAGGTCTTCAGTTGTTTTAAGTCTTATACAGTTAAAGTCAGTTGAGTACGTTGCATTTACTGTAGAAGGAAAACCATGTACAGGAAAAGACGGAAAGTATTTAAATGCAATGAATGCTTCTGATTTTGTATCAGATTTAGGAAACAATAAGCAGGATAAACAGGATTTTATTTTATATTTTTCTAATGAAAAAGGGACAGCATTAAAAGAATATAAATTAAAAAATGTTAAATATGGAAATAAAACAAAGGAAAGATACATTGTTGAACAGCTGATTAAAGGTCCTTCCAGAAAAGGATTTGTAGGAACTTTGTCTTCCCAAATTAAGATATTAAGCGTTGTTACAGCGAACAGTATCTGTTATGTAGACTTTGACAGTAATTTCTTAACAGAACGAAATCAGGTGGCACCTAAAGTTGTTATTTATTCTATTGTTAATTCACTATCGGAACTTGATAAAGTTCATAAGGTTCAGATAAGTGTTAGAGGTGAAACTTCAATTAAGTACAATGAGGAAATTTCTTTAGAGCAGCCATTTATAAGAAATTTAGATTTAATTAAATAGAAGGTGAAAAGCATTAAACGACCAATTTTTATATCATTTTTGGCTTTTGTATTTGGAGAGTTTATTGCTGAAACTAATTTATATAGTGGAATAAGGATTGGGATTATAATTACTTCCATTGTATTTATAGTAGGTTATACAATCATCACTAAACAACAGGTAAGTTTTTTAGTGGTGATTTTTTTGTTTTTGGTTATGGGTTTAGTTATTACGAAATCAGAACAGGCTACCAGAGATGAGATATATTCCATAGAAGACGGTAATGTTAAAGTAAGTGGGATAGTTGCAAAAATAACAGAAACGAAAATGGGGTACGGAATTTATTTAAGGAAATCCAAATTTGACGCTGGAAAAAATGAAAATATAATTGTATATGCAGAGGATGTTTCTAAAATAAAAATAGGCAATGTAATAGAAGTGAGGGGAGATTTTGAACAATTTGAAAATGCACGTAATCAGGGCAATTTTGACAGCAGGAAATATTACGAAAGTCTTGGTATATACGGGAAGCTTAGTGCTAATAAGATTGTTGTAATCGATAAAAGAGTCAACATTTTTAAAGAAAATATACGCCAGTTAAAAAGCTTTATTGAAAAAAGACTTGATGATATATGCAATAAAAATAAATGGAATTTGGAAATATTAAAAAATAAAAATTCCATGTATGAGGCAATACTGTTAGGTGATAAAAATAATCTGGATACTGAAATAAAAGACTTGTACGCTTTTTCGGGAATTGCTCATGTGCTTGCTATTAGTGGGTTGCATATAAGCATCATTGGCATATTTATTTACAATAGCCTTAGAAGGAAATTTAAGTTTTTTGTATCAGCATTTTTTTCAATAATAGTGGTATTTTTATTTGGCTTTCTGTCAGGCATGGCTGTGGCAACAATTAGGGCAATGGTTATGTTTGCATTAAGATTAATAGGTGATGTCATAGGAAGAAATTATGATGGTCTTACGTCTATGTCCCTTGCAGGAATATTGTTACTTATCAACAATCCTTTTATTATTTACAATTCGGGCTTTCAGATGTCCTTTGCAGCAATTTTTTCCATAATAATAGTATGGAAAAAAATAGAGTATGTTTTTCAGTTTAAAGAAAAAATTAGAAATTTAGACAAAAACAAAGAGAACGATAACGTTATATCTAAAAAAGATAGAAGAATAAATAAATTAAAAAAAGTAAAGTACAAATGTGAAAGCTCCTTAATGTTTAGTGCAGTAGTGTCAATATTTATGAGCCCTATAGTAGCATATAATTATTATTCATTGCCAACCTACGGGTTCTTACTTAATCTTATAATTATTCCGCTAATGAATATTGTTGTTATATCAGGAATTGTTGGAATTATATTCTCTTTAATAACAACAACGTTAGGAGTAGTAGGCATAATGCCGGGAGCGTTGGTTTTAGAATTTTATGAGAAATTATGTGATTTAATGGCTGATGTACCCTTTTCAAATATAACTGTGGGAAAGCCTGAAGTATGGCTGATAGTGTGTATTTATATATTATTTCTAATAGGAGTGTGTTGGTTAGAAAAAAGAAGAAAACAATTTGAAAGGGAAGAAAAAGTATTACGGAAAACTGTTCCTTTAGGCGGGATAACAATGATTGAAAAATTAAATATAGAAAGAAATAGAAGAGTAAAAGAGTTACAATTATACAGCGTTTTCCTTTTGCAAATTGTTTTATTCCAAGTTGTGATTTATGGTTATTATCCTGTAAAAAATAACATTGTGAATAGTAGAAAACTAAATATATCAATGCTTGATGTGGGACAGGGTGATGGGATATTTTTAAGAATGCCTAACAACACAACAATGCTAATAGACGGTGGAAGCACCACAGTAAAAAATGTGGCAAAGAACAGAATTGTACCAACTATTCAGTCAAGGGGACATGGAACAATAGATTATGTGGTAGTTACACATTGTGATGAAGACCATGTTAACGGTATAAATGAGCTTTTAAACAGTAGTATCAAAAAACTAAAGATTAAAAATATCATATTGCCTGACATATATTTAAAGGATGAAAAATACATGTCAGTTGTAAACAGTGCAGAAAACAATAAAATAAATGTACTTTACATTACAAAAGGGAATAGCCTGAAAATAGGTAATGTGAAATTTACCTGTTTAAGTCCCGGAACGGAATACATAAATGATGACCGAAATGATTATTCAACGGTTTTGAGATTGGAGTACCATCAGTTTTCAATGGTTTTCACAGGGGACATATCCGGTGAAATCGAAGAAAAAATACTGGAGGACAAGTTAGTTGTTAATAATATAAGGGCATGTGTTGCCTTAAAGGTAGCTCACCATGGTTCAAAATATTCTACAACAGACAGGTGGCTTGAGAAAATAAAGCCAACTTATTCATTTATTTCCGTAGGAAAAAACAATATGTACGGGCATCCCACACAGGAAACTTTAGATAGATTGGAGCAGGTGACTTCCAAAATATTTAGAACAGACTATTCAGGAGAAGTGGATATAATAAGTGATGGCAAGGAGATTAATATAATAGAAAACATAAAAAATACAGATAAGTAATAGTGGTTACTTGTTCATAAATTTAATGTATGTTAAAATTATGAACAATGTAAGAAAAAAGATACAATTATGGAAAGGCAGAAAAGTGAAAACATTATCAGAAGATATAAAATCAGGAAATTTTAAAAATGCATATTTAATTTGTGGTGAAGAGGAATACCTAAAGCTTAATTATAAGAATCAGATGATTAAGGCAATTGCAGGTGACGATACCATGAATCTGGCTTTATATGAAGGAAAAAACTTCGATGTTAATGAAGTAATAGATAATGCTGAAACATTTCCTTTTTTTGCAGAACACAGATTAATAGTTATGGAGTCAACAGGGCTTTTTAAAAGCGGTGGTGAACAATTAGCGGAGTATATGTCAAAAATACCTGAAAGTACGGTTTTTTTGTTTGTAGAACAGGATGTGGACAAAAGAAGCAAGATGTACAAGGCTGTTAAGGCTAATGGTTATATTTGCGAGATTAACAGACAGACGGAAAAAGACTTAAGTATGTGGGCTGCAAGAATATTTGCACATGACGGTAAGAAAATAACTAATGCTAACATGTCGTATTTAATAGGTAATGTTGGAACGGACATGGAAGTCCTTTCCAGAGAAATCGAGAAGCTTATTAGTTATGATCTAGACAAGGACGTTATATCCAAAGAAGATATAGATGCGGTGTGTATTAAACAGTTGAACGTTAGAATATTTGACATGGTGGATGCAATTTCCGTAAAGAATCAAAAGAAAACTTTGGACTGTTATTATGAGTTAGTAGCAGAAAAAGAACCACCAATGAGAATATTGTTTATGGTTTCAAGACAGTTTAACTTAATCCTTCAGGCAAAAGATTTATCAGCAAGAGGCATGGATAGAAATGCAATAGCATCTGTAATGGGTGTGCAGGGATTTATTGCAAACAAAAGCATTAATCAAAGCAGAAACTTTTCTGTAAATGAATTAAAGCTGGCATTAGCAGATTGCGTTGCAACAGAAGAGAATATAAAAAAAGGCATAATGGATGAAAACATAGGAGTAGAAATGCTCTTAGTTAAATACAGTAGAAAGAATTAAAATAAGAAAAAATAAATAAAAAAATAGAAAGAATAAAACAAAAAGAATAAAATAGAAGAACTAAAAACAAAAGAGATAAACAAAAGATAAAAATAAGCAAAATAAAACGCCGGTTAAAAACCGACGTTTTATTTTGTTTGCTTAAAATTAAGCAATTGTGTTTACTAATTTTGTTAATCTAGAAACTTTTCTAGCTACGTTGTTCTTGTGGTAGATACCCTTTGAACCAGCCATTGTAATAGCCTTTGTAGCTGCCTTTAAAGCTGCTTCAGCTGCTACCTTGTCGTTAGCTGCTACTGCTGCTTCAACCTTCTTGATTGAAGTCTTAACTGCTGACTTAACGCCTTTGTTTCTTTCGTACTTTGTCTGATTAACTAAAATTCTTTTCTTTGCTGACTTAATGTTAGCCATTTTTCTTACCTCCGCGATAAATAAAAATTATAAAATTTGATTTCCGTTGAGAGAGATTGGAAATCAGTTTCATAGTCTGTATCTTTTGGAATATGCGGACTAGATACAGACATCAAGATTTATTCTAGTAAAAAAGCACAATGTTGTCAATACTATTTGTAGATAAAAACAGAATAAAAATAAAATAACAAATGACAGAACAAAAAAGGTAAAGCAAAAAGGAGATTAACCATGAAAAATATTTATACAGATTTAGCGCTGGAAGAAAGAGAAAAGTTTAACGGGGATATTCAAATAGAAGGAGTTGAAAGTTATCAGAAAAAAGAAAATAGCGTAAACATGCTGACCACAGTTGTAAAAATTGTTAATGAAAAAGGAAAAGAAACCATGGACAAACCAATTGGAAGCTATATTACAATGGAATCTCCCAAAATCAGATATTCTAAAGAAGCCCATAGAAGAGAGCTGGGAAAGTTTTTATGCAATTATTTAAAAGAGATTACATCAAAAGAAAATATCAAATCAATCCTTATAGTAGGTCTTGGAAATTCAATGGCGACCCCTGATGCATTAGGTCCCAAAACTGCAAGGGATATAATATGCACTAAGAACATATATTGTATGGCACCGGGGGTTTTATCACAAACAGGCATGGAAACTTACGACATTATAAAAGGTGTGGTGTCCCAAATTGATCCAGATTTAATTATTGCAATAGATTCTTTAGCAGCAAGAAACGTTAGAAGAATTACAACAACAATTCAAATAACAAACACAGGCATTACCCCAGGCTCAGGAATCGGAAATCACAGAAAAGGTCTAAACGAAGAAAGTCTTGGAAAAAAAGTAATAGCCATAGGCGTGCCAATGGTTGTAAGTGGTGCAACAATTGTAAATGACACAATGGAAAATTTAATAAGAATACTTTCAAAAATAGAAAACAATCCAATTGGAAATGCTTTTAAAGACTACACACCACAGGAAAAATATCAATTGTTTGAGGAACTATTGTCAGAAGAAACAGAGGACTTGTTTGTGACACCAAAAGATGTAGATGAAATTGTTGACAACTTAAGTAAAATAATTGCACATGGCATTAATGATTTTTGCAGGGAAGTGTTGTCATAAACTAAAGCTTTTCCACATATATTATATAAGTGGGACAAAGGTGGGGGAAATATGTGTAAAGGTACTTTTTTTCAAAATCTCATGAAAATAATAATCGTAATATTATGTGTATATATTGGAGTAAGGTGCGTAAGCATAATCACTAAAGAGGAGATAAAAGACCAGACAGGCAATGTTATAAACGATGCATCGGACATAATTGTCAAGGAACTTGTGGAAAATGGTGATGTAATGAAACAATATATGTTATATATTGAAAATCACAAATCTTTATCGACAGCAGCAAAGAAAAAAGTCCTTAACGAAATAGTTTCTGAGTATATTGCAAAAAGTGAGTACACTTATAATATTGATGATCCGGGTTACAAACAAGTAATTAATCTGGTGTATGAAAATGCGAAAAGCGCGGAAACAAAAGAAAATCCCACAACAAAGAAAAATATAGATAAGACAAACAAAACAACAAAGAAAATCAAAAAAGATAAAGCTGTTAAAACAGCCACAAAAACAATTGTACCAAAGCCAAAAATTAATGGAAAAGTTTATACGGAAAGCAATATTGGAAGTTTCAACAACATTCTTAGCAAGTATTATATTGTAACGTCTGCCACAACATTTAAAGAAGCGGATATGCCTTTAAAATCAGCCATTAATGAAAAATTCAAAATAAAGGGAAATAATAAAAAGCCCCAGATTCTAATATATCATACTCATTCAAGGGAGGAGTTTGTAAATAGCAACGGAAATGATGACACCACAATAATCGGAGTAGGTGACAGACTTTGCAAAATCCTAAAGGAGCAGTTTGGTTATAATGTAATCCACGACAAAACTTATTATGACATTGTAAATGGAAGACTGGACAGAAATGAAGCTTATGACCAGTCAAGAGTAGGCGTAAGAAAAATTATAAAAAAATATCCGTCTATAAGTTTGATTTTAGATGTTCATAGAGATGGTGTAAATACAGGGACAAAACTTGTAACTGAAATAAATGGTAAGTCTACAGCACAGGTTATGTTTTTTAATGGGATGTCAAGATTTAAGACAACTGGAGATATAGGATATTTATACAATCCTTATTTATATGAAAATCTAGCTTTGGCATTTCAAATGAAACTTAACGCGGAATGTTATTATCCGGGTTTTGCAAGGCATAATTATGTAAATGCATATAAATACAATTTAGATTTGTGTAAACAATCTATGCTTATAGAAGTGGGTGCACAAACTAATACATATCAGGAGGCAAAGAACGCAGCAGAACCGTTAGCCTGGTTAATAAATATCGTAATGGGAAAAAATAAGGATAATAACTAAAAAAGTTACTATCCTTAAAAACATTATAAAATCCATATTATATATTGATTTATAAGTTATTTATTATTATTAATTAATAAATAGTTGATTTGATTATAAATAGTTAATAATCAAATAATCATTAATCAACTGTTATTTGTTTCCTGTAGAACCAAATCCGCCAACTCCACGAACTGTTTTTGAGAGTTCCCCAACTTCTGTAAAGTCAACTTTTAAAAATGGAGCAATTACCATCTGGGCAATTCTGTCACCAGGTTCAACAGTTTTAGCCTCGTTAGAGTGATTGTATAGTGCAACAGTGATTTCACCTCTGTAGTCAGCATCAACAACTCCGACTTTATTTGCAGGGGCAAGTCCTTCTTTACATGAAAGACCGCTTCTGGCATATACGAAACCTGCATAGCCCATAGGAATTTCCATTGCGAGTCCTGTGCCGATGAATTCAGTTGCTCCGGGAGCAATTGTAACAGGATTATCAATTGCAGCATATAAATCTGCACCTGCTGCGTATTCAGAACCGTATGTTGGTATTACAGCATTTTCCTTTAATTTTTTTATGTTCATAAAATACCTCGTCTATTAAATGTAAAATAATTTTTTTGACAATATTGCAAAACTACAGTTGCTTTTTCCACAAGACAATTTTCTTCTCTTTTAGAGTTTCAGGAATTTTAATTAATCTCTGATTCTCTGAGCCTCTAAATGTAAGAGAAATGTTTCGTAAGGCTTCAATGTAAGGCCCGTCAACTAAAACATCTATATAAGATAACAACTCTCTTGTCTCAGGATACTTAACATACATGTTTTCCATAATATCCTTTTCAAAAACATAACCTGTAAAACACCAGATGGTTTTGTCGGGATAGACTTCTTTTATTTTGCGTGCCAATGGTAAAAGACCACGTTGGTTTTCAATTTCCAATGGTTCGCCACCAAGAAAAGTAACGCCGGCATAAGCACCAAAACTTAAAGTGTCAATAATATAATCAATAGTTTCCTGTGTAAACTCTTTCCCGTAATTAAAATCCCAAGCCTGTTCATTAAAGCAACCGGGACATCTATGATTGCATCCGCTGACAAAAAGGGAAAGTCTGATTCCCGGTCCATTTGCAATATCATATGTTTTTAATTCAGCGTAATTCAAAAAATCACTCCTTAAATATTGTTTCTGACAGCTTTACTTACAACATCTGCAACATCAGGATTAAATGCTTCAGGTAAAATATTTTCATCATTTAATTCATCATCAGGAACAAGTGATGCAATTGCAAGAGCAGCAGCTAATTTCATTTCTTCTGTAATCTGCTTTGCACGACCTTCTAAAGCACCCTTGAAAATTCCAGGGAATGCTACAACATTGTTTACCTGGTTAGGGAAGTCAGAACGACCAGTTCCAACAACTCTTGCACCTGCAGCCTTTGCTACATCAGGCATAATTTCAGGAACAGGGTTAGCCATTGCAAAAATAATAGCGTCCTTATTCATTGTTTTAACCATTTCTGCTGAAACCATGTTTGGAGCAGAAACACCAATGAAAATATCTGCACCAACTAAAGCGTTTGCAAGTTTTCCCTTTTGACCTGAAAGGTTAGTAACTTCTGCCATTTCTTTCTGAGCCCAGTTTAAATCTTCAATATCTTTTGAAAGAATGCCGTATAATCCACAGATAGTAACATCCTTAAAACCGTAAGTTAAAAGAAGTTTGCAAATTGCAATTCCTGCAGAACCGTCGCCATTAATTACAACCTTGCAGTTTTCCTTTTCTTTTCCAACAACCTTAAGAGCATTAATAATTCCTGCTAAAACAACGATAGCAGTACCATGCTGATCATCGTGGAAAACAGGTATATCAAGTTTTTCCTTAAGTTTGCTTTCTATTTCAAAACATCTTGGAGCTGAAATGTCTTCTAAGTTAATGCCACCAAAGCCGGGAGCAATTCTTGCGACGGTGTCGACAATTTCATCAGGATCCTGTGTGTCAAGGCAAATAGGAACGGCATTTACACCACCAAATTCCTTAAATAAAACAGCTTTTCCTTCCATAACAGGCATTGCTGCTTCAGGACCAATATTTCCAAGACCAAGAACTGCGCTGCCGTCAGATACAACAGCTACAGTGTTTGCTTTCCATGTATATTTGTAAACATCATCAGGGTTTGCAGCGATTTTTCTGCAAGGTTCTGCAACACCCGGTGTATAAGCTAAAGATAAATCTTCGCGGGTTTTTACGTGACATTTAGCTTCTGTGCTTAATTTCCCATTTAATTCTTCATGCAATTTTAATGCTTTTTCATTAGTTGTCATGATAAACCTCCATATATATTTAATTTTACGTGTTATGAAACTACACAACTCAGATAAGTATACCATAATTTAAAAATTAACACTATGATTTTTTGGTGGTGTGTGTTAGAATATGTATCTAATGAATTTAAAAAGTCTTTAGGGAAGTCCCCTAGTGAATCCCATGTGAATTATAAATCAATATTACTTTTTATATTTACAATATGAAAATCAATTTATTTACTACGGACAGAAAATTTGGCTCTGTTTGTGAAAGGAGATTATTAGTAAAATGAGAGAAAAATTGCAATCATTACCAGTGGGAGAGTTAAGAAAAATTGCAAAAGAAAATGGCATAAAATCTGTTACAACATTAAGAAAACAACAGTTAGTTGACATGATTTTAGAAGTTACACAGAGAAAAGAAAAAGAAGCTTCAAGCAGTGAACCGGAAACAGTTGAAAAAAGTGAAGCAGAAACAGCCACAAACAGTGAAGCAATACAGAGTGACGATAATAATGAAAAGAATATAGAAAAAGAAAGTGGAAAATCTCATCCTACAGCAGAATATGGTACGGGAGAACATAGAGTTAGAAGAAGAGTTGTTCATAAGTCAAAGGAGGAACAGATAGAACATAAAGATGAAATTCCAAATGAACAAGGCAAAATGAGAACAGGTATTTTGGAAGTTATGCCTGATGGATTCGGCTTTATAAGATGTGATAACTTTCTACCGGGAGATAATGACGTTTACGTTGCACCATCTCAGATTAAAAGATTCAGACTTAAAACAGGAGATTATGTAACAGGTAGAGTTAGAGAAAAAAGAGAAAATGAAAAATTCGGTGCTTTATATTATTTAGAAAAGGTTAATGACGAACCACTAGATAAAGTAATGAACCGCCCTAATTTTGAAGATCTTACACCGATTTTTCCAAATGAAAGATTACACTTAGAAACAGATGGTCACAGTACAGCAATGAGAGTTGTGGATTTGGTAAGCCCTATTGGAAAAGGACAAAGAGGAATGATAGTTGCCCCACCAAAGGCAGGTAAAACAACATTACTTAAAGAAACAGCAAAAGCTGTATTAAAAAATAATCCCGAAATGGAAATCATAATTCTTTTAATAGATGAACGTCCGGAAGAAGTGACAGATATTAAGGAAGCAATCAGAGGTGACAATGTTGATGTTATTTATTCAACATTCGATGAATTACCGGAACACCACAAGAGAGTTTCAGAAATGGTAATAGAGAGAGCTAAAAGATTAGTAGAACATGGGAAAGATGTAATTATCCTTTTAGACAGTATTACAAGACTTGCAAGAGCCTATAACATGACTGTTCCACCAAGTGGAAGAACTTTATCAGGTGGTTTGGATCCGGCAGCACTTCACATGCCAAAAAGATTTTTCGGTGCAGCCAGAAATATGAGAGAAGGTGGCAGTCTTACAATTCTTGCAACTGCGTTAGTTAATACAGGAAGTAAAATGGATGACGTAGTATATGAAGAATTTAAGGGAACAGGTAACATGGAACTTGTACTTGACAGAAAATTATCAGAGAAGAGAATATTCCCTGCAATTGATATTGCACAGTCAGGAACAAGACGTGAAGATTTATTGTTAAGCAATGACGAATTAGGTGCTTCATATATAATAAGAAAAGAAATGAACGGCATGAGAAAAGAAGATGCAGTAGAGCAGATTCTAAATTTATTTGCCAGAACCAAAAATAATGATGACTTTATTAAGCAAATCGCCAAAATTCGAGTAAGCCATAGCAGAAGATAAGTTTTTTTATAAAAAAATGAAATCTTTTTGATAAAAGGGTTGTAAACTATGAAATGCTATGTTATAATGGCTAGGCTATTGAGTAAAAACGGATTGGCGTTGCCAATATGCATAAAAAATAATTCAAAGAGGTGAATGTAATGAGAGAAGGAATCCATCCAGATTACCAGGAAGCAACCGTTACATGTAACTGTGGTAACACATTCGTAACAGGTTCAACAAAACCAGAGCTTCATGTTGAAATTTGTTCAGCATGTCATCCATTCTACACAGGACAGCAGAAAGCTATTTCAGCTCGTGGTAGAATTGATAAGTTCAACAAGAAATATGGTATCAAATAATTTTTAAGGATAACAGGTTGAGAAGCAATTCTCAACCTATTTTCGTAATTAGATAAATTTTTGTTACAAAAGGTGAATTATATATGAGAAATAACAAACTAGGCTCTTCCGGCATTGGCGGTCAGGCTGTCATGGAAGGGATTATGATGAGAAATAAGGAACACTATGCTGTGGCAGTAAGACAGTCAGACGGTTCCATAATTGTAGATACACAGGAATATAAAGGCGTAACAGGAAAGAGTAAGAAATTTCAATTACCATTCATCAGAGGAATTTTTAGTTTTGTGGATTCTTTAGTATTGGGAATCAAGACACTAACATATTCCGCACAGTTTTTTGATGATGATGAAAACTTTGACGAGGAACCGGGACAAATTGAAAAATGGCTTTTAGGAAAAGTTGGTGATAAAGCTGAAAAAGTTATAATGGGACTTACAGTGGCGTTTTCCGTTATAATTGCAGTAGCTTTATTTATGGTTTTGCCATTATTTATTGCTGACTTAATGGAGAAATGTATTCCATGGGTTAAAACTTCTTACGTGCCGGCTATTGAAGGCGTGGTAAAGATTCTTATTTTCATAGGATATTTATTATTAATTTCTTTAATGAAGGATATTAAGAGAACGTTTATGTATCATGGAGCAGAGCATAAATGTATTAACTGTATTGAGAACGGTCATATACTAACAGTCAATAATGTAAGAAAAAGTTCACGTTTTCACAAAAGATGTGGTACAAGTTTTCTTTTAATTGTTTTGGTTATTAGTATTATGTTTTTTATGATTATAAGAACAGATGTTGTTTGGTTAAGATATTTTCTTAGAATTCTGATGGTGCCTGTAATAGCAGGCGTGTCTTATGAGTTCATTAGAAAAGCAGGTACATCTGATAACAAAATCATCAATGCTTTAAGCATGCCGGGCCTTTGGATGCAGAAAATAACAACAAAAGAGCCTACTGACGACATGATAGAAGTTGCCATTGAGGCTGTTGAAGCTGTATTTGATTGGGAACAGTATTTAATTGATAATGGAATTGCTGCAAGAAGACCAAGAAAAGTTAGAAAGCAGGTTTCAAAAGAAAATATAGCGGATATTAATCCGGATGTTGATAGAGTGTTAAATATGTCAATAGATAATGCATTAAAGAGAACATATGTTGATAATTCTGTGAATCCTGAAAGGGATAACATTGGAGATAATGACTTTGAAACATACAATCAGGGAGTTAATAATCAGCAGGAAGAAAAGAAAGTTAAAACAGGTTCAGGATATAATTGGAAGTTTTAGTTATTGAACTGATAAAAGATGCCATACAACAGTTAGAGAAAGCAAACATAGCAGATGCAACGGTTGACAGTTGGCTTTTATCAGAGGACATATTAAATGTAAAAAAACAAAATTATTATATGAATATGGGTATTACTGTTAATGAAGAATTAGCAGCAAAATACAAAGAAGCTGTTAATAAAAGAGCAGAGCATATACCTTTACAGCATATTATTGGGTATCAGCAGTTTTTGGATTATAAGATTTTGGTTAATGAGAATGTTTTAATCCCAAGACCTGAAACAGAACTTTTGGTTGAAAAAATTACTGGTTTTATAGGTAATAATGAAATGAAAGTTCTTGATATGTGTACAGGCTCAGGTTGTATAGCAATAGCTGTTGATAAAATGTGTGACAAGGCATCAGTTGTTGGAGCAGATATTTCAAAAGATGCCTTAGAGGTTGCTGTAAAAAACAACGCCTTAAATCATGCAAATGTTGAATTCACAAAGAGTGATATGTTTTCAAACATAGAAGGAAAATATGACGTAATTGTTTCCAATCCACCGTACATTCCAACTAAAGATGTTGTGGAATTAGAACAAGAAGTAAAGGAGCATGATCCACTTCTTGCGTTAGATGGAAGTGATGACGGATTAAAATTTTATAGAATTATTAGCGAAAATGCTGTAGAATACTTAAGGGAAAAAGGAATGCTTTTTCTGGAGATTGGATATGACCAGGGAAAAACAGTTCCTGATTTGCTAAAAAACAATGGATTTACAAATATAAAAGTTTTTAAAGATTTATCGGGGCTTGACCGTATGGTTGTTGCCGGAAAGGAATAAAAATGTTTGATAAATTAGATGGTATACTTGAAAGATATGACGAAATATTAGAACAGTTAAATGATCCTAACGTTGTTAGTGATCAGTCAAATTTTAGAAAACTTATGAAAGAACAAAGCGACTTGGCTCCTATTGTTGAATTGTACAAGAAATATAAAGAAGCTAAGCAAACTATTGAAGACAGCCTTGCAATTCTTGATGAAGAATCAGATGAAGATATGAGAGAACTTGCAAAGGAAGAATTAAACGGAGCAAAGGCATCTATTCCGGAAATGGAAGACCAGTTGAAAATTCTTCTTTTACCTAAAGATGAAAATGATGACAAAAACGTTATTGTTGAAATCAGAGGTGGTGCAGGTGGTGATGAAGCTGCTTTATTTGCCGCTGAATTATACAGAATGTATTGCATGTACGCTGAAAGCCAGAAGTGGAAAACAGAAATGATTTCTGTAAATGAAAATGGTCTTGGAGGTTTCAAGGAAGTTGTATTTATGATTAACGGTCAGGGAGCTTACTCAAGATTAAAATATGAAAGTGGTGTACATCGTGTACAGCGTATACCTGTTACTGAGTCAGGTGGTCGTATTCATACATCAACTGCAACAGTTGCAATTATGCCTGAAGCAGAAGAAGTTGACGTAGAAATAGATATGAACGATTGCCGTTTTGATGTATTTAGAGCATCAGGTAACGGTGGACAGTGTGTAAATACAACAGACTCTGCTGTAAGACTTACACATATACCAACAGGAATTGTAATTTCATGTCAGGATGAAAAATCACAGTTAAAGAACAAGGATAAAGCTTTAAAGGTACTTCGTGCCAGACTTTACGAATTAGAATGTCAGAAGAAACAGGACGCAGAGTCTGAAGCAAGAAGAAGCCAAATTGGTACAGGAGACCGTTCTGAAAAAATCAGAACATACAATTTCCCACAGGGACGTGTAACAGATCACAGAATTAAATTTACTACACATAGACTTGAAAACATTATGAATGGTGACTTAGATGAAATCATCGATAATTGCGTAGCAGCAGATCAGGCTGCAAAATTAGCACAAGTAGAAGATGAATAAAGTGGATCGAATAATTTATCTTTCCCAGTAAAAATAGCTACAGTTAGAAATACACCTTGTTCTAACTGTAGCTATTTTTTATTGTGAAAAGCAAATAACATAATTTTCTATACTGAATAGCATGGTGTGCCTAATATTGTTTCGTAGGATGAACAAATCTTGTCTGCCAGACTTACAATGTAGCTTTCTCTGTATTTTGGTGGCTTAATGTTTAATGGAAACATATGCTTGGCAATAATGTCCATTTCAATGTTTGTTAATTCAAAATCTTTACTTGCATTATTTAAGGCTGTTTGCGCGTGACTAAAACCATGCCATTTGTGGGAATCGTCTGCCACGTGCCAATCATAAAGAAAATAATCGTGTAGCAGTGCACCACGAATTAAACTGTTATAGTCGCATCTTAAATGCATTTTCTTTGCAATGTAAAAACTAACGTAGGCAACAGCTACACAATGTTCTAAAGTTGAAGTGTCGCCATGTTGAATGTATTTATCCATTCTTTTTACTTTTTCATTTTCAATTATAGGTTTTGCAATTCCTGCAAACTCAATTCTAATAATTTCCTTATTCATAGTAACCTCATTGTAAAAAACTCTAACTATTTAATTATATGGTAAAAAAACTGGATTTGCAATTGTTTACTTATTATTCTTAGGTTATAATTTAAATATGTAAAATTTGTGAAAATACTAAAGTAAATTATTTTTAAACGAAAGAGATTAGAAGGTTATTTGCCTGCTTATATGCAGACAAAGGTAAAATAAAAATTTTTGACTCTGTAGTTTAAAAAGCTTTTTTAGTATTTCAGAAAAGGAAGAATATGCCAAATATTATTGAAATACAGGATTTAAACAGTGAAGAATTAGATATATACGGAAGATTTTCAGAGAGTAGATTATTAAATTTATATGCACCTAATGGCGGGATTTTTATTGCTGAAAGCCCAAAAGTTATTGAGAGAGCATTGGATAGTGGTTACAAGCCTGTGTCTGCTTTAATTGAAAAGAAACATATTGAAACACAAAGTCAGGAAATCATAAAGAGATTAGGGGATGTACCAATTTATACAGGAGAGTTTGATTTGCTTACTAACCTAACAGGCTTCAAGCTGACCAGAGGAATGCTTTGTGCAATGAAGAGAAAAGAACTTCCTACGGTAAGTGAGGTTTGCTATAATGCAAAAAGAATAGCTGTGCTTGAAGACGTGGTAAATCCAACAAATGTGGGGGCAATTTTTCGGTCGGCGGCAGCTTTAAATATTGATGGAGTAATACTTACATCAACTTGTAGCAATCCTCTGTACAGAAGAGCAATAAGAGTAAGCATGGGGACGGTTTTTCAGATAAAATGGACAATTGCCCACACTAAGAAGAAAAACATTAACGAAATTTTACACGAATTAGGCTTTAAGACGGCAGCAATGGCTTTAAAGGAAGAAAGTGTAAATATTGATAATGATGCTTTAATGAATGAAGATAGGCTTGCAATAATTCTTGGCACTGAAGGGGAAGGTCTTACAGAAGAAACAATAAATGGAAGTGACTATACAGTGTGCATACCAATGTCTAACGGCGTGGATTCGTTAAATGTTGCGGCGGCAAGTGCAGTTGCGTTTTGGCAGTTGGGAAATAAATAAAAGGTATTGATTTTATAATGAAAGAACAAAACAACAGAATAGTTCGAAAAGAAAAATATAATATAGCCGGGTTGAAAGTTTTAATGACAACTTATTACGAAGAAACATACAAAAGAGCAAAAAAATATATTGCTAAAGATGAAAACTGGGATGAAAAGGAGGCTGACATTGTCATAGACTTGGGTAATGAGACCTATGAAAAAATCTATGACGAATATATGCCTTATTTAAACTGTGAAGCCATAGAGTATATATATACAGGAAGTTATTTTCATCATCTATTGTTAAAATACAATGGGTGTATGCTTCATTCATCAGGTGTGGTTGTGGATGGATATGCATATTTGTTTTCGGCAAATAGCGGCACCGGGAAATCAACTCATACAGGGCTGTGGTTGGAACATTTTAAAGATAAAGCTTATATAATTAATGATGACAAACCGGTGTTGAAAAAAGAAAATGACAGTTGGTACGTTTATGGAACACCATGGAGTGGTAAATATGACATTAATGCAAATAAAAAAGAACTTCTTGGTGGGATAGTTTTTTTGGAGAGGTCCAAGACAAATTATATAGAGCCATTGCAGGTAAAAGATGCAATTCCGTTATTCTATAATCAGACAGTAAAAAGTTTCAAAAAAGTTGAAAACATCGAGTTAGTGTTAAAAACTTTAGAACAGGTATTAACGGAAAATCCCATATACAAAATGGGCTGTGACATATCAGATAGTGCAGTGGAAATGGCTTATAATACAATCAAAATTACGGAGGCTAGGATGAAAATAAAACAGGGATTTATTTTAAGAAATGTTGCCGGGAACAATGTTGTTGTGCCTGTAGGTGAGGCAACAATAGATTTTAATGGCATGATGAGTTTAAATGAAACAGGCGCGTTTTTGTTTGAGAAAATGATAGAGGGAACAACAAAGGAGCAGTTAATTGAGCAATTAATGAGCCAGTACGAAATTGATGCAGATACTGCAAAAAATGACGTTGAAGAATTTATTGAGAAGGTAAAGAAGGAGAATTTGTTTGAATAAAATAGTTCAAATAGAAGATATAGTTCCCATTATTGAAGAACAGCTTAAATCAGGCGGCAAGGTTAGTTTTACGCCAAGAGGAACAAGTATGTTACCTTTGTTTCGGGACAATGTGGATACGGTTATTTTGGCAACACCGGAATTTACATTGAAAAAGTACAATATTGTATTTTATAGAAGAAATAACGGTCAGTATATTTTACATAGAATTGTTAAAGTACAAAAAGACAGCTATAAAATACGGGGAGATAATCAGGTAGTTAATGAGTATGGCATATCAAAAGATAACATAATTGCTGTGGTTGTGGGATTTAAAAGAAATGGAAAAGAATATACAACAGCTAATATTTTATACAAAATTTACAGCATTATATGGGTTAAAACGGTTCTGCTTAGAAAATGTTATAGGAAGGGTAGAAGAATTCTGTCCGGAATAAAAAGAAAAACATTAAGAAAAGACGATTAAAACGATAAATGAAATGAGTAACAGAGACAATATGAATAAAAATTCAGGGTTAAAATGGACAATAAAAAATAGTAAAAAGCAAATGCCATGGATTATTGCACTAAGTGTTTCTAATATAGTGTTGGCTTTGATTGGCACTATATTAGCATTGGCAAGTAAGTTTGCAATAGATGCCGCTCAAAAAGCAGCTACGTCAAAGACGAATGTAGAATTTGTGCATTACAGAAATTTAATTATTATTTATGGCATTATAATTTTCGGTATAATAGCCGGAAGAATGATATTAAGAATTTTTGCACAAAGTCTGTCTGTGAAAATTCAGGCAAAATTGGAAATGAGTATGAGAGAAAGCCTATTCGCAAACATTATCAGCAAGGAATATGACAAAATAAATGTTTATCATAGTGGCGAACTAATGAACAGATTAACAGGTGATGTGGCAATTGTGGCTGGGGGAATAGCAAATATTGTCCCACAGTTTTTATATTTTGCAGCACAGTTTATGGGCGCTTTTGTTATTTTAATTATTTTTGATTGGAAATTTACACTGGTATTTTTAATAGCAGGCATAATAATCTTTGTGGTTACTTTATTTTTTAGAGGAAAATTAAAAAATCTTCACAAGAGAGTTCAGGAAACAGATGGCACTGTAAGGTCTTTTTTTCAGGAGACAATTGAGAGTATATTAGTTGTTAAAACTTTTGGCGTAGAAGAACAGTTTGAAGCAAATGGTAGAATTTTACAGCAGGAAAATTACAATACAAAAATGAAAAGACGTACCATAAGCATACTGGCAAACACAGGCTTTTCCTTTGTATTTAACGGTGGTTATTTATTAGGTTTAATATGGTGTGCCATGAAAGTTAGCATGGGGTTGATGACCTATGGAACTCTTGCGGCGGTGCTACAGTTGATTTCACAGGTGCAGACACCTTTTGTAAATATTACGAAAGTCGTACCACAGTATTACTCAATGATAGCCTCAGCTGAAAGAATACAGGAAATTGAAAAAATTCCAAGTGAAGATGTGGAAGAAACAAAGATAGACACGCAGGAAATTTATAAAAAATTAAAAGAAATAAACATTAATAATATTTCATTTAGTTACGGTAGGTCTGCTATTATAGAAAGTGGTAATGGTAGGATTGCAAAAGGAGATTTCGTTGCCATCAGGGGCATATCAGGAATTGGAAAAAGTACATTAATGCAAATACTTCTAGGTGTTTTTAAGCCAACAGAAGGTTTCGTTGTTTTAGAATTTGATGATAATAGTGTAATGGAAATAAGTCCTAAAACAAGACCGTTGTTCTCTTATGTACCACAGGGAAACTACCTGTTTAGTGGAACTTTGCGTGAGAATATAATGTTAGCAAACAACAAGGCTACACAAGATGAGGTGGAAGAAGCTTTAAAAATTAGCTGTGTAAAGGATTTTGTGGACAAACTTCCTAAGGGCTTGGATACAGTTATCGGTGAAAAGGGATTAGGCATTTCAGAAGGGCAGGCACAAAGATTTGCAATAGCAAGAGCGTTAATCAGCGACGCACCGATACTTTTGTTAGATGAAGCAACATCAGCATTAGACATTGAAACAGAAAAAGAAGTTCTAAAAGAAATAAAGAAAATAACTGAGAAAACGGTTATAATAATAACACATAAAGAGGCTGCACTGGAAGTGTGCAATAAAGAGATAATAATAAAAGATAAGATATTACATGTGAAAAATATTTAGACAAAAAAAGTCCGACATAAAAAGTGTCGGACTTTTTTGGAGCTGTTTATGTATATTTCGTTGTTACTTTAGCTGTAGTTGTAAGTTGCTCCCATAGGGCATCGTGGAATAACATTGCAAGCTCCTCCCAATGTTTGTGTTGTTGCTTTTCGAAAAAAAGTTCTTTTTTCAAATTATCAACTTCCTTTTGCAACTTCATTGTTTCTTGTAATAAAGACGTATCTTCGGCAAAATTCACACTATCACCTTCCCCCAAAAGTTATATGTAATTACCCTCCACAAGATTATAGCATTTAAAGTGAAATTTGTGGAAAATTTTCATCGACTTTTAGCGACATAAAAATACAAAATAATATATATGGTCATAAAAACTATTCAAAACATTGTAAATAAATAGTTAATATTATATAATTGAAAGGATAAAATTCTGATGGAGGAATTACAAATGGGAAAATATTTTGGAACAGATGGATTTAGAGGGGAAGCAAATGTGAACCTCACAGCAATGCATGCATTTAAAGTAGGAAGATTTATTGGATGGTACTATGGAAGATTTCATAAATGTTCTGTAGCCATTGGAAAAGATACAAGAAGAAGCAGTTACATGTTTGAAGATGCTTTATCAGCAGGTTTAACATCAACAGGGGCCGACGTATACCTTTTACACGTAACAACAACACCTAGTGTTTCATACGTTGTTAAGACAGAAAACTTCGACTGTGGAATTATGATTTCTGCAAGTCACAATCCTTTCTATGATAACGGAATCAAACTTATTAATGGTAAGGGCGAAAAAATGGAACAGGAAGTTATTGATGAGGTAGAAAAATATCTTGATGATGATTTCGATTCTATACCATATGCAACAGGTGATAAGATTGGTAGAACAGTTGACTACTTTGCGGGAAGAAACAGATATATGGGTTATTTAATGACTCTTGCAAAACATTCATACAGAAACATAAAGGTTGGACTTGACTGTTCTAACGGTAGTGCATCATCAATTGCCAAAGGTGTTTTTGATGCATTAGGCGCAGAAACTCATGTAATTAACAATGAGCCAAATGGAACAAACATTAATATGGATTGTGGTTCAACACATATTGAAGTTTTACAGAAATATGTAAAGGAAAATCATTTAGACGTAGGTTTTGCATATGATGGTGATGCAGACAGATGTTTGTGTGTAGATGAGAATGGTAATTTAGTTGACGGGGACTTGATTTTATATGTTGCCGGAGTTTATTTAAAACAAAACGGAGAACTTGATAATAACACAGTTGTTACAACAATTATGTCTAACATTGGTTTATATAAGGCATTTGATGCAGTGGGAATTAATTATGAAAAGACAGATGTTGGTGACAAGTATGTATATGAATGTATGAGAAATAATGACTACAGACTTGGCGGAGAACAGTCAGGCCACATTATTTTTAGTAAACATGCTACAACAGGTGATGGTATTTTAACTTCAATTAAGTTAATGGAAGTTATGATTTCATCTAAGAAGAAAATGTCAGAACTTACAAGTCCTGTTACAATTTACCCACAGTGCTTAAAGAATATTAAGGTTATTAGCAAACCTGAAGCAAGAGCAGATGAGGATGTACAGGCAGAAGTAAACAAGGTTGCAGAGGCACTTGGTAACGATGGAAGAATTCTTTTAAGAGAAAGTGGTACAGAACCTGTTATCAGAGTAATGGTTGAAGCAAAATCAGACTTACTTGCAGAAAAGTATGTAGATCAGATTATTGATGTGATTAAGAAAAAAGGTCATGCAGTATAAATGAATAAGAAAAGAACACTATGGGCAGTAAGAATTATTCTTATTGCTCTTATAGTTTGCTGGATGATGACTATATTTGATTTTTCAGCTGCAAATGGTCAACAGTCCCAGTCTTATAGTGATGGGATTACAATTAAGATAATAAGACTTATAAAAAAAGACTGCAATATGTTATCTAAGGACAGGCAGCAGGAGTATTTTAATCAGGTTAGTTTTTTTGTGAGAAAGACAGGGCATTTTGGTGAATATGGAATATTATCACTTTTATGGTCAGGTTTTTTACTTACATTTAAATCCATAAGAAAAATAAAAAAGAAAATATTTATATTAATACCAACAGCAATTTCATTGGTATATGCGGCTACTGATGAGTTTCATCAGGGATTTGTTGATGGAAGAAGTCCTGGAGTAAGGGATGTATTTATTGACACTTTAGGAGGATTTACAGCTGCAGTTTTTATAACGGTAATTGCATGGCTGGTATTTAGGAGGAAAGATGAACGCTTGGGAAAAAAATGTTAGAAAGGTAACACCGTACACACCGGGAGAACAGCCAAAGGTTGATGACGTAATTAAGTTGAACACAAATGAGTGTCCTTATCCACCATCACCTAAAGTTGTGGAAGCATTGGAAAACATGAACAAGGATAAATTAAGATTATATCCTGATCCTGATGCTACAGAGTTAGTAGATGCAATTGCAGAATACTACAATGTAAACAGCAATCAGGTTTTCGTTGGAGTAGGTTCAGATGATGTAATAGGAATGGCTTTCCTTACATTTTTTAATTCTGATAAACCCATATTATTTCCAGATATTACATATTCTTTTTATGATGTGTGGGCTGATTTGTTTAAGATTAAATATGAAACAAAGAAGTTGGATGATAACTTTAATATAAAAGTTGAGGATTATTTCGAACCAAATGGTGGAGTGATTTTCCCAAATCCAAATGCACCAACATCAATTGAAATCTCTTTAGATTCCATAGAAGAAATAATAAAAAATAATCAGGATGTTGTTGTAATTGTTGATGAAGCTTATGCTGATTTCGGCAAAGTTACAGCCCTTGATTTAGTAAACAAATATAATAATCTTCTTGTAGTTAGAACATATTCAAAATCAAGAGCAATGGCAGGAATGAGAATAGGCTATGCAATTGGAAATGAAGCTTTAATAAGTGCAATGAAAGCTGTTAAATTCTCTTACAATTCATATACAATGAACATGCCAAGCATTGTTGCCGGTATGGCTGCAATTAAGGATGATAAATATTTTAAGGAAATTGTAGGTAAGATTATAAAAACAAGAGAAAATGCCAAGGAAAAATTAGCAGATTTGGGCTTTGAATTTGCTGACTCTCAGGCGAATTTTATATTTGCAAAGCATAAAAATGTTAGTGCAAAAACAATTTTTGAAAAATTAAAAGAAAAGAAAATATATGTGAGATATTTTAATAAACCACGTATAGATAATTATCTTAGAATAACTATTGGAACTGATGACGAGATGGACAGGCTTTTTAAGGCGTTAGAAGAAATAGTTAAATAAAAAATATATTCAGGAGAAGTTATGGGAGTTATTGATATCTTATTTATTGGAATAGGACTTTCCATGGATGCCTTTGCAGTGTCTATATGTAAAGGACTTAAAATGAAAGTTGTAGACCTAAAACAGTGCCTGATGATTGCTTGGTTTTTTGGAATATTTCAGGCTATTATGCCCACCATTGGTTATGTGTTAAGTTCAAAGTTTGTTGAATACATTAATGCGTATAGTCATTGGGTAACATTTGTACTTTTAACAATTATCGGTGCAAACATGATAAGAGAATCAGTGGGAAATGAAGAAGAGGAAACTGATGGAAAACAGGTTGTAGGAATTAAGGAACTTTTTGGACTGGCTATTGCAACAAGCATTGATGCGTTGGCAGTTGGAATAACATTTGGTACAATGGGAAGTCAACTTCACTTATCCATTTGGCTGTCAGTTACATTAATAGGAATTACAACTTTTATTATTTCAATAATAGGAGTTTTTATTGGAAACATATTTGGTTCCAAATACAAAACCAAAGCTGAAATAGTAGGTGGTATAATTTTGATTCTTATAGGAGTTAAGGTTGTATTAGAACATTATTTATAAAACACAATTAAGGAGGAAATATGCCGTACACAGAAGCAAGTAAAAGAGCAACTCTTAAATACATGAAGAAATTAAAGAGAATACCTCTTGATATGCAAATACCCCAGTATAGTCGACTTAAGGCATATTGCGACCATAAAGGTAAGCCGGTAAATACTGTAATTAAGGAAATTATTTTTGAAAAAATAGATTCTGAAATGGGTGAAGACTGGAAAAATTAAATAAATAGCATAAGTTAAGAATGTCTGAATACTAAGTGTGTTCAGACATTTTTGCATAACAAAAAAGTAACAAAATATTAAATTTATGAATAATGATTTATAAAAAATAAGTTGTATATTAATAAATAGTTCAAGAAATGGACTATGATAAGTATGGAATGCCACTGACCAAAGGGAGGAGACATTTTATAATTATATGAGGAGGTAGGTTGTATGAACATAAGTAAGTTTACACAAAAATCAATTGAGGCCATACAGAATACTGAAAAGATAGCAAACCAGTATGGCAATCAGGAAATTGATCAGGAACATTTAATATATGCGTTGATTAATTTAGAAGACAGTTTAATACTTAAACTTATTGAAAAAATGGAAATTCAGCCTGAACACTTTAAAAATAGAATTGAGCAGGCGATTGAAAAACGTACAAAAGTTCAAGGTGGAAACATGTACATGAGTCAGGCTTTAAATGATGTATTGATTAATGCAGAAGATGAAGCAAAAAGAATGGGTGATGAATATGTTTCAGTTGAACATTTATTCTTAATGCTTATTAAGAAACCAAACAAAGAAGTTAAGGAAATTTTTAGAGAATATGGAATTACAAGAGAGAGATTCTTAGGTGTTTTGGAACAGATAAGAGGTAATGTAAGAGTTACATCGGATAATCCTGAAGGCACATACGATGCTTTATCAAAGTATGGCGAGGATTTAGTTGAAAAAGCAAGAAATCAGAAACTTGATCCTGTAATTGGACGTGATTCTGAAATAAGAAATGTAATCAGAATTCTTTCAAGAAAAACAAAGAACAATCCTGTACTTATTGGTGAACCCGGTGTTGGTAAAACAGCAGCAGTTGAAGGTTTGGCACAGCGAATTGTTAAAGGTGATGTTCCTGACGGCTTAAAGGACAAAAAGATTTTTGCTCTTGATTTGGGTGCCTTAGTTGCAGGTGCAAAGTATAGAGGTGAGTTTGAGGAAAGATTAAAAGCTGTACTTGAAGATGTAAAAAATAGTGAAGGAGAAATCATTTTATTTATTGATGAACTTCACACAATAGTAGGAGCAGGAAAAACTGATGGTGCAATGGACGCAGGCAATATGTTAAAACCTATGCTTGCAAGAGGTGAGTTGCATTGTATTGGAGCAACAACGTTAGATGAATATCGTCAGTATATTGAAAAAGATAAAGCTTTGGAAAGACGTTTCCAACCTGTTATGGTTAATGAACCAACAGTTGAAGACACAATTTCAATTCTTCGTGGATTAAAGGAAAGATATGAAGTTTTCCATGGTGTAAAAATTACTGATGGTGCCTTAGTTAGTGCAGCAACTTTATCTGACAGATACATTACGGATAGATTTTTACCTGATAAGGCAATTGACTTAGTAGACGAGGCGTGTGCCCTTATTAAAACTGAGATGGATTCAATGCCAACAGAAGTTGATGAATTGCGACGCAAAGTAATGCAGTTAGAAATTGAGGAAGCTGCTCTTAAAAAAGAAACTGATAATCTAAGCAAAGAAAGATTAGAAGAACTTCAAAAAGAACTTGCAGAGTTAAGAGATGACTTTAATAACAAAAAGGCAAAATGGGAAAATGAGAAAAACTCTGTAAACAGATTGCAGGAGTTAAGAGAAAAAGTCGAATCAGTTAAAAAAGAGATTGAGATGGCTCAAAACGAATATAATTTGGATAAGGCAGCTCAGTTACAATACGGTACTTTACCTGAACTTCAGAAGCAGTTAGAAGAAGAGGAAGCAAATGTTAAAAATAAAGATTTGTCACTTGTAAGGGAAAGTGTAACTGATGAAGAGATTTCAAGAATTATTTCCCGTTGGACAGGCATACCTGTTGCAAAATTAACAGAGACAGAACGAAATAAAACATTACATCTTGACGAACAGCTTCACAAGAGAGTTATAGGTCAGGACGAGGCTGTAACAAAAATTACAGAGGCAATTATACGTTCTAAGGCAGGAATTAAAGATCCAACAAAACCAATTGGTTCATTTTTATTCCTTGGACCTACTGGTGTTGGTAAAACAGAGCTTGCAAAAGCATTGGCTGAGAACATGTTTGATGATGAAAGTAATATTGTCAGAATAGATATGAGTGAATATATGGAGAAATACAGTGTGTCAAGATTAATAGGAGCGCCTCCGGGATATGTTGGATACGATGAAGGTGGTCAGTTGACAGAAGCTGTTAGAAGAAAACCATATTCAGTTGTATTGTTTGATGAGGTTGAAAAAGCACATCCTGATGTATTTAATGTACTTTTGCAGGTTTTAGACGATGGTCGTATTACAGACTCACAGGGTAGAACTGTAGATTTCAAAAATACAATTTTAATAATGACTTCTAACATTGGTTCGCCATATTTGCTTGATGGTATTGATGATCAGGGGAATATCAAAGAAGAAAATCAGGAACTTGTAATGAATGATTTGAGAGGTCATTTCAGACCTGAATTCTTAAATAGACTAGATGAAATAGTAATGTTTAAACCGCTTACAAGGGAGAATATTGGTGGAATTGTTGATTTGATTATTAATAATTTAAATGGACGTTTAGCTGATAAAGAATTAAAGATTAGCCTGACACCGGAAGCTAAAAAGTACGTTGCTGATAACGGATATGATCCGGTATACGGAGCAAGACCTTTAAAGAGATATTTACAGAAGAATGTTGAAACATTAGCAGCAAAAGTAATCCTTGAAGGAAAAGTAAGCCTTGGAGATACAATTGTATTTGACGTGGAAGGTGATAAATTAGTAGTTAAATAAAACAATTGAGAATCAGATTAAAGAGAGACATTTCTAATATTGCTGAAATAATGCAATAGGAGTGTTTCTCTTTTTTTATATAATAAGAAATTACTTTGGAATTTCTTAATTATATAAAAAATGTTCCACTAGGGAGGCACCCTGATGCAAAAAGAAAATAGTTGTATGACAACAAGCACTCGGTTCGTAGAATTTCGTAAGCGATATTCTTTCTTGCGTAATAAGAAAATATGTATTGACAGATAGAATACAAATATGTATTATAAACATATGAACAATCATTCATATGTTTATAGAAGGAAGGAGGATATATGAAAAAAGAAGACAAATTAGATGCCGAAGTAAAAGATGAAATAGAACATTGTTGTAATAAGAAACATGCAGAAGATATAGAACACTTAGATCATAATATGCCGGATGAAGGAACTTTGTGCGATTTGGCAGAATTCTTCAAGGTATTTGCAGATTCAACAAGAATTAAAATTCTATATGCATTATCTAACAAAGAATTATGCGTATGTGATTTGTGGCAGGGATTAGGACTTACTCAATCAGCTGTATCACATCAGCTAAGAATTTTAAAGCAGATGAGATTGGTTAAGTACAGAAAAGAAGGAAAGACTATATATTACTCATTAGATGACGACCATATCCAATCAATTTTAAATGGTGGATTAGAGCATGTAATGGAATAGTTATTCTTAAAAAATACCACTGCCCAAATGGAGGGCAATATGTATTATTTTAGGAGGAAACAAAATGAATGAAGTTTATTTTTAGAATGTTTTCGAGGAAATGCCTATAATCAAAGGAAAGGAACAATACATATAATAGTAGGAGGAAAAGAGATGAGATTGCAGGAAAATATAAAAAACAGAAAAATGATGCATCATGACGATACTGCAGGACATGGACATAATCATGAGCATCATCACGACCACGATGATTGCTGTGGAAACGACCATGAGTATGAACATAATCACGACCACGATGATTGCTGTGGAAACGACCATGACCACGACCATCACCATGACCACGATGGCTGCTGTTGCGGACATGAACATGGACACAGTCATGGACATGGATGTGATTGCTGTGAAGATGGTGTAGAAATTGAAAAGAATAAAACAATAGCGGGAGTTGCAGTATTCCTTGTGGCTTTTGTGGTTTTCCATATACCGGGACTATTTAAGTCATTTAGTGATACAACAATGGAAAATATTGAATTAATAGTATTTTTACTTATTTATTTAGTTACAGCAAAGGACATTGTTCTAAACGCCATTAAGAACTTATTTAAGGGCAAGGCATTAGATGAACAGTTCCTTATGTCAGTTGCAAGTTTAGGTGCATTTATTGTTGGCGAATATCCTGAAGCCTGTGCCGTTATGTTATTTTACATGGTTGGTGAATTGTTCCAGGATTATGCAGTAGATAAGTCAAGAGATTCTATTACAGAATTAATGGATATCAGACCTGATTATGCAAACATCTTAAAGAAAGATGGAACTATTGAAAAGGTTGATCCTAACAAGGTAAAAGTAGGAGATACAATTATTGTAAAACCTGGTGAAAAGGTTCCTCTTGATGGTGTAATTATTGAAGGTCAGGGAACACTTGATACATCAAGTCTTACAGGAGAAAGCCTACCAAGAGAAGTAGGATTACAGGAAGATGTTATTAGTGGTTCAATAAGCGTAAGCGGTGTTCTTACAATCAAGGTTACTAAAGCATTTGGAGAATCAACAGTTTCAAAGATTCTTGAATTAGTAGAAAATGCAAGTAGCAAAAAGGCAAAAACAGAAAGATTTATTACAAGATTCGCAAAAGTTTACACACCAATAGTTGTTGGCCTAGCGGTTGTATTGGCAATTGCACCACCACTTATAATGGCAACAACAGGTTCAAACATTACTGATTTCTACGGTGTATGGAGCCCATGGATTTATAGAGCACTTACATTCTTAGTTGTTTCATGCCCTTGTGCGTTGGTTATTTCAGTTCCACTTAGTTTCTTCGCAGGAATTGGAGCCGCTTCAACAAAAGGTGTTTTAGTTAAGGGAAGCAACTATTTAGAGTTAATCTCAAAATGTGACACTGTAGTATTTGATAAAACAGGTACATTAACAAAGGGTGTTTTCAAAGTAAGTAAGATTAATGCTAATGTAGACGAAAAGAAATTCCTTGAAATGGCAGTTGTTGCTGAAATGTATTCTAATCATCCAATTGCAAAATCATTAAAGGATGAATTAATTAACAAAGACAAGAGCGTATTTGACGGCATTCAGGCAAGACAGAAAGACATTAAGATTGAAGAAATTCATGGTAGAGGAATTAAGGCAGAATTAGATGGTAGTGAAATTTTAGCCGGCAATGGCAAATTATTGGATATGTTCAAGATTCCTTACGAAAAAACCGGGGAAATAGGAACTATTGTTTATGTTGCTGTTGATAACCAGTATTTAGGATATGCCGTAATAGAAGATACAGTAAAAGAAACATCATTAGAAACAATTAAGCAGTTAAAGGCATTAGGTGTAAAAAACACTGTTATGCTTACAGGTGACAGAAAAGAAATTGCTGAAAAAATAGCAAAGGAATTAAATCTCGACAGTGTTTATTCAGAATTACTTCCTGAAGATAAGGTAAGACATGTTGAGGAAATTCTTAAAACAAGTGGAGTTTTAGCGTTTGTTGGTGATGGTGTAAATGATGCTCCTGTACTTGCAAGAGCTGATATCGGTATTGCCATGGGCGCAATGGGAAGTGACGCGGCAATTGAAGCAGCAGACATTGTTTTGATGGATGATAATCCTAAAAATATTGGCAAAGCAATTAAGATTGGTCGTAAGACAATGGGCATTGCTAAACAGAACATTATATTTGCTTTAGCTGTTAAAATTTTAGTATTAATACTTGCAGCAGTTGGTATTGCATCAATGTGGGCAGCTGTTTTCGCAGATGTTGGTGTATGCGTAGTTGCTATTTTAAATGCAATGAGAGCAGGAAAAATAAAATAGAAAAACATATTCTGTAAGAAATGTTCATAAGATAAATAATAATATGTACAGAAGGTTTCTTATGAAAAAAATATATGTATTAGTAATTTTTGCATTAGTTGTGCTAAATGTTTTTCTTTGGGGCGTTTTGGTCATTAATAATCTAAATGAAAAAAACAACAGGCTTAATGAAACTACAACTTATAAAAAACAACCAAAAGTTAAAAACAATGGTATCAAAAAAACAGATTCAAAAATATCGAAACCAAAAGTAGCAATTACTTTTGATGATGGACCAAGCACAGTTTACACAAAAATACTTTTAGATGGTTTAAAAGAACGTGGCGTTAAAGCTACGTTCTTTTTGACTGGTCAGGAAATACAATACAGCAAAGCAGTTGTTAAAAGAATGGCAAAAGAAGGGCATATAATTGGTAATCACACCTATTCCCATATTGATTTGAAAAAGGTAAACTATGCTCAGGGAAAAGATGAAATAGAAAAAACAAATGACATTATTAAGGATTTAACAGGAAAAAAGCCGGAATATATAAGACCACCTTACGGAGACTGGGACAAAAGGCTAATGAATGAAACAGATATGTCAATTGTGTTATGGAGTGTGGATCCTGAAGACTGGAAAGACCAAAATGCCAATATAGTTGCCAACAGAGTGATTAAAAACACCTCCGATGGTGACGTGATTTTGCTACATGATATTTTTAAAACTTCAGTGGATGCAGCGTTTATTATAATTGATGATCTACGGGAAAAAGGCTATGAATTTGTTACAATAGATAAAATAGACAGTGTAAAAGTAATAAAAAATAAGAACATTAACAAATAAAATATTGTTAAAAACATACACGGATGTTATACTGTCATAGATGTAAAAAAACAAGAAAAGAGGATAGTATGATTAAGTATTTAACAATTTTTTTAATATCAATGGTACCTATTGTTGAGTTGAGAGGGGCTCTACCATACGCAGCAGTGTTTGGTTTGCCAATGGTTCCATCTTACATAATCTGTGTAATAGGAAACATGCTTCCGGTACCATTTATTTTCTTTTTTGCAAGAAAGGTATTAATATGGGGTGCTGATAAGAAGTTTATAGGAAAGTTTTTCACATGGTGTCTTGATAAAGGAGAACGTGGTGGAGAGAAATTAAAGTCAAAAGCAGGAAAAGGTTTATATGTGGCATTACTTCTTTTTGTAGGAATTCCACTTCCGGGAACAGGCGCCTGGACAGGAACATTAGCCGCAAGCTTTTTAGACATGGACTTTAAGAAAAGTGTTGTTGCATGCATGGGAGGCGTATTACTTGCAGGTGTAATAATGGGAACATTAAGTGCATTGGGAGTAACAGCTTTTTCAGTAGCATTTTAACGTAAGAATAGAGATTACAACAATGTTTGAAGTTTTCAAACGTGGAAATTGGAGTAAATAATGAGCAAAAAACAAATGAATTATGATTATATGTATAAGGGCAAAAAGAACGGTTCCCCAATGAGAACAGGTTATGAAAAATATACACCTGGAATTGTTGGGAAAATCGCTCTTGGAATTACAGTTCCTTCAGCATTAATTGCCTTAATATCTGTTTTAATAGCAGCTTTTGGAATGATACAGGCAATAGTAGTTACATTCTTTACTTTTATTATTGCTTTCGTAGGAAGTGTTGTTATTGCCATAGATATTGTCAGATTTAACAGACAGCAGAAGAAAGTAACAGACAAAAGGGAAGGCCCAAAGGAAATGGATATTATGAGAATAGTTCATTTGCTTATTGGTGTTGCCGCTGGTGTTATTATAGGTTATTTAATCTGGGGTGTTAAACATTAATTATATGGAGGAAATATAATGAGTCAGTTACCAAAGGATCCTGTAATGCTGCTTAGCGTAGTTAATACAAATCTTAGAGATTTTTATTTAAGTCTTGATGAATTTTGTAACGCAAAAGATGCAGATAAGAATGAAATAGTTAATGCATTATCAGCAATAGGATATGAATATAATGAGGAAAGTAATCAGTTTAAATAAAGATTACATAAAAAGTGGGTATTTATTACGAATGACTGTAATAAATACCCACTTTTTTATATCTTATAATATTAAGAAAAATTAGCTTTTTCTACGTTTGCTTAATGGAACATATTTTGTTGGTTCAGCAACATTCTTATATGCAGGACGAATAATTTTACCTGCATTAATGATTTCTTCAATTCTATGAGCACTCCAACCTGACATTCTTGCAGCTGCAAAAAGAGGTGTATATAATTCATCAGGCAGGCCTAACATTGAATATACAAATCCGCTGTAGAAGTCTACATTGGCACTTACAACTTTTTTACGTTTATGTGCTTTTGAAATTACATCAGGTGCAAGACGTTCAACATTCTTGTATAATGCTAATTCATCAGTACGACCTTTTTCAACAGCAAGCTTTTCTGTAAACTGTTTAAGAAGAATTGCTCTAGGATCAGATATGGCGTAAACTGCATGTCCAATACCGTAAATAAGACCTGACTTATCGTACAGTCTCTTATCAAGTATACCACGAAGATATTTCTTGATTTCTTCATCGTCATTCCAATCATTAACAGCTTCCTTCATGTTGTCAAACATACGCTTAACCTTTACGTTAGCACCACCATGTCTAGGACCTTTTAAAGAACCAAGAGAAGCAGCAATGGCTGAATATGTATCAGTACCTGATGAAGATACAACGTGAGTAGTGAAAGTAGAATTGTTACCACCACCATGCTCAGCGTGTAATACTAAAGCTAAATCTAATATTTTGGCTTCCAGTTTTGTGTATGTACTGTTTGGTCTAAGCAGTCTTAAAATATTTTCAGCTGTCGAAAGATTTGGATCTGGATTAATAATATGCAAGTCATCACCATAATGATAATGTCTCATTGCGTGATAACTGTAAACAGATATTAATGGAACTCTTGAAATAAGACTGATACACTGTCTTACAACATTTGGTATGGATGTGTCATCGGGATTGTCATCCCATGAATAAAGAGATAAAACACATCTTGCCAATTGGTTCATCATATCTGAACTTGGTGCTTTCATTATAATATCTCTAACAAAAGTAGCAGGCAATGTTCTGTATTCTGCAATTACTTTATTAAAATTTTCTAATCTGCGGGCTGTTGGTAATTCGCCAAATAAAAGAAGATATGTAACTTCTTCAAATCCAAAACGGTCTTCTTTAATAAAACCATTAACAATATCATTTATATCAATTCCACGATAAAACAATCTACCTTCACAAGGAACAGATTTACCATCGACAATATCAAATGAGTGAACATCACCGATTTCTGTTAGCCCTGTAAGAACACCCTGACCACCTTTTTCACGAAGACCACTTTTTACGTTGTATTTGTCATATAAAGCAGGGTCAATACATGAATTAGTTATGCATCGGTCAGCATATTTGTTTATTTGTGGCATTAATTTTTCTTCGTCTACATGTTTACGAATATTTGGCATAAAATGTGCCTCCTCTCTGTAACAATAAAATATGTAATTATGTAAAAATTAATAAAAGTAATTAATCTGCTAAATAAAATTAAATGGCAGGTTAATTAAATAAATAAACTGTAATGAGATTTGTACTTTCACAGTTTAACACTTTAATTAAGTATTTTACCATAAAATAGCATTTTTCTCAATGAGTGTTAAAAATATAGATTATTTCTTCATATTCTTATTTTTATGTGGTAGAATATGTAGGAATATGGGGTTATATACCCTAATATAAATGATTATGCAGAATCAAGAGACGAAATCTTTTGAAAATGTAATTATTTTAGTTAAAAAAATTAGAACAAAAGAGGCAAAATATGGATATTTTTGACTATGCAAGAAATATAAATAGCGAAAAAGAATCACCTTTGGCAAGTAGATTAAGACCGACTACTTTAGAAGAGGTTGTAGGTCAGGAACATATAATTGGCAAAGGCAAATTGTTATATAGAGCAATTAAAGCTGACAAGATAAGTTCAGTAATCTTTTACGGCCCTCCGGGAACGGGAAAAACTACATTGGCGAAAGTAATTGCAAATACTACAAGTGCAGAATTTACACAGCTTAATGCAACTGTAGCAGGGAAAAAAGATATGGAAGAAGTTGTTGAAAAAGCCAAAAACAACATGGCAATGAGTGGTAAGAAAACAATTCTTTTTGTAGATGAGATTCACAGATTTAATAAGGGACAGCAGGATTATCTGTTACCTTTTGTAGAAGATGGAACGGTAATCTTAATAGGTGCAACAACTGAAAATCCATATTTTGAAGTAAACACAGCTTTAATATCAAGATCAATTATTTTTGAACTACAACCACTTACGGCAGATAATATTAAAACGCTTATATATAGAGCTGTTAATGATGCAGAAAAAGGTATGGGTGTGTACAATGCGATTATTGACGATGAGGCAGTAGGCTTCTTAGCAGAACTTTCAAATGGTGATGCAAGAACTGCCCTTAATGCAGTGGAACTGGGAGTTTTAACAACTGATCCAAGTGAAGATGGAAAGATTCACATAACCCTGCAGGTAGCAGAACAGTGTATTCAAAAAAGAGCCCTTAGATATGACAAAGGTGGAGATAATCATTACGATACTATTTCTGCATTTATAAAAAGTATGCGAGGTTCTGATCCTGACGCAGCAGTGTATTATCTGGCAAAAATGCTTTATGCAGGAGAAAGTGTTGATTTTATAGCAAGAAGAATTATGATTTGTGCTGCAGAGGATGTGGGACTTGCCAATCCACAGGCGTTAGTTGTTGCAACATCTGCGGCTGATGCAGTTCACAGAGTGGGTATGCCTGAAGCGCAGATTATTTTATCAGAAGCTGTTATTTACGTGGCAACTTCTCCAAAAAGCAATGCGGCATGCAATGCAATTTTTAGTGCCATGTCTACTGTTAAGAATACAACAACAGAGAAGGTGCCAACTCATTTAATGGATGCACATTATAAGGGTTCAGCGAAACTTGGACATGGAATAGGTTATAAATATGCTCACGATTATCCAAATCATTATGTGGACCAGCAGTATTTACCTGATGGTTTGGTGGGAACCAGATTTTATGAACCCGGTGATTTAGGATATGAGCAGGAAGTAAAAGAGTATTTTAAGCTAATAGGAAAATAATTTTTGAGGTAATTTAATTGAAAGTATTAATGGAAAGACTTGCATCAGGTAATGTTTCATACGAAATTGCCGATGCTTTAATATCTGAAAATAAAATAACTGTTGAACTGGATGCTGATGAAACTATTGAAGGTGACATTGCAATTGTTGGAAAAAACTCAATGGACATAAAAGGGATTGCGTATTCTTCAGACAGCCATTTTGTGTTTAGATACAATCAGTTTAACGGTATAAAAAATAGATTACATTATATTATAAATGGGAAAAATCTTGTACCAAACAAAGTGTGTATAGGAAAAATAAATATAATAACAACAGCAGGTGAATTTGAGATACCTTTTGAAATAAAAATAAAAGAAAGGGAAATTGTTACAGAAATAGGAGTGCTAAAAACACTTGAGGACTTTGTGGAATACGTTAGAACTAATTATGACGAAGCCTTGATTTTGTTTATTTCAAAGGAATTTTCTGAATATTTCTTAAAGGGTGATAATCATGGTATAGCTCTCTATAAGCAGTTAATGAGAAACGCAAATAGAGATGTTGCCTTAGAAGAATTCATGGTTGCAATGGGCTTAAAAGAACCTGTAAAAATATCATTAAAAAGTGAAACAAAAGAATATGAGAATTTAACAGACAATTATGGTGACACATTAATTATTACAAGAAACACATGGGGCTATGCCGAAATTGATGTGGAATTAGAGGGAGAGTTTTTCTATAACTGTAAGGAAAGAATTACAAGTGAACAGTTTAACGGAAAGACAATGGAATATTCTTATTATTTAAACACTGCAAAGCTTCATTGTGGCATGAATGAAGGAAAGATTATTTTTAAAACAGCAGGTGGAAAAGAAGAATACAAGGTTGTTGTAAAGAATCCAAAAAATGACAACAGTGATTATATAAAGCTAAGAACAACAGACGGTTTCTTAATAAAGAATTATTTGAAATTCAGAACAGGTAACATAACAGGCAGAAAGTGGATTGATGATGCGGCAGATATTGCTGAACAGAGATTAACTGTAGATAACAGTGATATTACAGGTAATCTGTTAAAGGCGCAGGTGGCTATTCTTAATAACAACAAAGAACTTGCCAAGTTAGCATTAGATGAGTCAGCTAAATATATTCAAGACAGCAATCCTAAAAATGTAATTGCCTACTGTTATTATTTATATCTGGCAGCTTTGTACAAGAACGAATATGACTTTACAAATGAAGCTAAGAAAAAAATAGAACAGTATTATGAGGGTGGTCACGATAACTGGCAGATACTTTGGATTTTATTTAATATGGACAGCAGATATGACGAAAATCCAAGTCTTAAATACACATTAATTAAAAGAATGTTTAATAAAGGCTGTACAAGTCCTGTTATGTATTATGAAGCTGCTAAAATCATTAATAAGCAGCCTGAACTTCTTCGTGTAATGAACAGATTTGAAATTCAGGTTTTAAACTTTGCAGGAAAATATTCAATGGTAAAAGTAGAGCTTGCAAAGCAGGCAGCTGACCTTATGAATAGCGAGAGAAGTTTTAAGCCGTTATATATTGATATTTTAAGCAGAATTTATAAAGAAACTAAGGACAATGAAGTTTTAACTTCAATATGCAGTGAAATAATTAACAGCGGAAAAATCAATAATGAATATTTTAAGTGGTTAAGAGAAGGTGTAAGAAAAGAATTAAAAATTACTAACCTTTATGAATACTACATATATTCAATAGACATTAACAGTTATGAACCACTGGAGAAAACAGCCTACAAATATTTTTCTTATGGTACAGATACATTGGTTTATAACAAAGATTATTTTTATGCCAATATGCTTGAAAACTTAGGAAAAAATGATGAACTATATCCTAAGTACAAAGCCGGCTTGGAGAAATATGTAACAGAACAGTTGCTTAAAGGAAACAACAATATACATTTAAAGAGAATATATTCCTATATATTAGATGATGAATTTTTAGATGGTAACTTAGATGAATATATGCCTGGAATTATGAACACTTATAGAATGAAGGTTAATAATCAGGACATAACAAATGTTATTGTTTCCCACAAAGAAGTGGAAAGTATACAGAGCATGCCATTAACAGATGGTGAAGCGTATATTACATTGTATACAAAAGAGCCGGTAATTGTTTTCATTAATCATAGTGGAAAAGTATTAGCAGATGTAGATTATACCATGGAAAAAATGGAGGTTACGGCACCACTTACAAAGACAGGCAATAATCTAATGACAATGCTATGTCAGTTAGAAGATGTTATGGATTCTCCTGAAAAATATGTAGGGCAGGTTGTACAGCTTAAAGAAATAGAAGAATCTGACACATTAACAGTTGAGTTTAAAAATTACTTAAAAGAGTTTATTGTTGACTATTATTACAAGGAATTTGATAAGGGACAGTTTGATGACTATATACTTGAGTTTGACATGGAAGAGTTGTCAATGGCATCAAGAAACAAGTTACTTGAAATTCTAATTAAAAAAGAACTTTGGGAAAAGGTTATGCCATATTTAGATAAGTATGGTTATTTGTCAATTAACGAAGGTCTTTTAGAAAAAGTCTGCAGGCATTATGTTGCAGAACAACACTACAGTGAAAATGAATTATTAACAGAAATCTGTGGTTATGTATTTGAGAAAGGCTGTACGGATGAAGCTGTTCTTAAATACATGGCAAAATACTATAATTCAGGAACAGAGAATTTGTACAAACTTTATACTCAAATGAAAGTAATGAATATAACAGACAATGAATTTGTAGAAAAATTACTTGTACATGTTATTTTTGAAGGACAGGTTAATGACAGATTATATGAATTGTATAAAGAGTATATAAAAGGCGTAACAAGAACAGTAATAAGAAAAGCATTTTACAGTTATGTAACATACAATTATTTTGTTAAAAAAATCCAATGTCCGGATAGTGTTTGGGAGATTTTGGAACAGGAATATTTTAACGGGTTGGCAACACCTGTTATTGTTAAAATAGCTTTTGTGGAAAAAATGTCCTCAAAGACTAATATTACTGAAAGACAAATTAAAATTTGTGAAGGATTAATAAAGAGTCTTGTTGAGGATAAGATTATTTTTCAGTTTTATAAAAAGTTTAACAGATGGTTTAAAATACCATTTGACTTAATAGACAAAACAATAATTGATTATAGAACTAATCCAAAACACAGAGTTAATATTGTTTATACAATTAACAAAAACGGTGGTGAACAGGTAGAAAATACTGAAGAAATGAATAGCATTTATCCGGGGATTTTTACAAAGAATATCATTATGTTCTATGGGGAAAAAATTACTTACAAGATTTTGGAATATTCTGATGAGTATCCTTATGGAAAAGAAGTTGCAACTGACTCAATATGTATTAGTGAGAAAAATACATACAATGATGAAAGTAGATTCGGAATGATTAACAGTATGATGATATGCCGAAAAATTGGAAGAGAAGACGCAGCGAGAGAAATGATGCAGTCTTATCAATTGTGTAAGGAAGCAGGTAGAGAAATCTTCAAATTACTATAAATTATTGTAGAAAACACAGAAATATATCTGAGATACAAAAACAAGGGAGGAATGAAAGTTGGCAAAAGAAATAATTTTAGGAATTGATTTTTCAAGAGATTATTCACAACTATCATATTTAGATGATACAGGAAAACCAAAGTCGGTTAGTATAGGAACAGAAAATAACTATCTTATACCAACTGCGGTTTGCTTTAACAGTGAACTAAAAGAGTGGTCTGCAGGAGATGAGGCAATAAACAAAAGCCACAGTGAAAACAGCAGACTGATTAAGGAACTACCTTTATTATTTAATGAGGATACAGAAGAAAATGTAGGGAAAATAATGACGGTTTTCTTTGCATATTTATTGAAACTTGCAGTTAATCAATGTAATGGAAGACTTATAAAAAATATTTTAGTAACTGTTGAGGAAGTTAATCAAAATGTACTAAAAGGCATAAAAGAAGTTTTGACTGACCTAGGTTACCAGAAAGATGATATCAGAGTAATAAGTCATTCAGAAAGTTTTGTTTATTATACACTTAATCAGAATAAAGATATTTGGATTAACAAAGTTCTGTTTTTGGAGTTAAACGAATATGAATTTGCCTGCAGACGTTTAGAGGTTGTAAGAGGTCGTGAACCACATGTTGCCGATGTAAAAGTAGAAGATTTAAGTAATCTTTTTGACTTGGAAATGGCAAAAAAAGACATTCATTCATGTGATAGAATTTTGGCAGATTATATGGATGAGTTATTAAAGAAACATGTAGTTTCAGGAATTTATTTGTCAGGTGCAGGTTTTTATCTTGATGGCTGGCAGAAGACTCTTCAGACAATCTGCAGAAACAGAAGAGTATTCAAAGGTAATAATTTAATTGTAAAAGGTGCGGCATACGGAGCAAAAGAATGTTTCCTGCCACCTACTCTTGATAAATATCTTATTTCATGTAAAGGAAGAACAAGAGTAAAGATAACAATGGCTGTAGAATACAAAGGTAAGGACAGTAACATAACCTTATCAAACATTGGAGATTACTGGTATGATGCAACATCGAAAATGGAATGCATTATGGAAAAGCCAACAAAAGCAGTTTTTGAAATTCAGGATTTAATTAATCATTCTAACGATACATTCAAAATTGACTTAAGGGATTTTCCTGAAAGAGAGCCCAACACCACAAGAATAGAAGTTGATTTCAGATATGTGGAAGAAAACAAATTTGAAATAACAATAAAAGATTTAGGCTTCGGTGACTTTTTTGAAAGTTCAGGTATGACTGTCACAAGAGAAGTGACTTTACAGTAAATCATGGAAAGGCAAGGTACAAAACGTGAACTATATTAGATTATGTACAACTCATTGTGATAAACCTTTTTACATAAAAGAAGTAAATAAAAATATTTATTCAATTGAGGAATTAAGTTATTATCTGTACAATTATCTGTATTTAATTGATGACAAATTTTTCAGTGATGAGTTAATAGATTACATCGACAAGGATTTGAAGCAGCATAATATTGCAGCAGGCATCAAACAGATAATTGCTAATGAAGGTGAAATTGGTGAGAAGATTGCTTATGTTATAAAGAACTCAGAGTATTTTACAGATAAAATGGCTGAAAAGCTGGGTAATCATTTAGAGGCTCTTTGCTCAAAAACAGCAGCAGAAAGATGGAAGGCAAAAGCTGACATTCTAATGGATACTGAAAAATATAACATGGCAATAACTTATTATAACAACATATTAAGTAAGGCAATTAACAATGATTTGCCAGAGAGATTTTATGGTGATGTGTACAACAACTTAGGTGTTGCCTATGCAAGACTTTTTGAGTATGAACAGGCAGCAGCAGCTTTTAGAAGTGCTTACAGATTAAACAAAACCAACGAATCTTTAGAATCAATTATTATGTGTGATCTTATTACAGATAACGACAAAAGATTGAAAATAGACCAAAACAAATATTCAGTAACTGACACTGTTGTAAACAGACTTCGTTCCGAACTTATAAAAATGAAAGTGGAAATTCAGTCAGATTGGGATAAGGAAAAAGAAGAGGATTTTATAAGAAAATGTCAGAAAGAATATATTGTAGAAATTAATAGTTAAAATTTCGAAGAGTATATTGAATGAAAAAGCACCCTCAAATGAGGGTGCTGAATTTGTTATGAGTATTGTTATTTGTATATAATGATTTTATTCTAAGTTACTTATTTTAAAACGTAGAATTCGGTCAACTTTATATTTGCATGAAACATATGAGATTGACTCAAAAGTTTTTTATGACTACCCCTTGCGTATAATCGGGAACATACATCGCAAGCTTTTTTGATAATGTAGGGCTACTACTTGTTTTACTACCAATTGAATAGCCGTACATTTTTGGCTTGTTGGCGTTGCATTGTCCTGCCCACAATTTTCCTTTAGGGTATGTAAGATAATTTTAGATAAATTTTTCATAACATACCTCCTCCTGCGTAAATATATCACAAAATAAATATAAAAGTTAAATTAATTGATGTGTTAAGTGGAAATTAGTTTAAATGTTATAGAAAATGTGATATTATATGCTGATAGGACAAATATGAGAGGTATAGGGAAATATGAAAGAGAATTTCTCAAAAAAAGATACAAACATAATAAAAGGTATAGCAATTTTATTTTTAATGTTTCATCATTGCTTTTTATCAGGAGACAGATATAGAAATTTGCAAGTAGTCTTTAGTCCTTTTTCGGAGAGTATTGTGAATTATATAGCTGCTTTTCTAAAAATCTGTGTACCGATTTTTGTTTTTTTAACAGCTTATGGCATTACAATATCATTAAAAAAACAATATCAGTTGTCAAAATTGAAATATGACAATATTTCCGAATATGTTAAACATCGATTTTTTAATTTGTATATAGGCTGGATATTTGTGTTTTTATTCTGTGAAATATTTGGACTTATTTACAACAGACTTCCAATCGAGATATATGGGAAAAATATTCAAGGAGTAATATATTTCTGTTTAGATGGACTGGGGATAGCCAATTTGTTTGGTACACCTACGTTAGTAGGAACATGGTGGTATATGAGTTTGGCTGTTACACTTATTTTGATTATTCCACTTGCAATTAAGATATACGAAAAAATTGGTTTTGTGTATATGTTTGTTTTGTTTTCAATTTTATCAAGACAATTAGCAGTGACAGATTCGTCTATAATACATTGGTTACCTGTTGTGTTTTTAGGAATTGTAAGTGCTGATAAAAAGTGGCTTGTGAAAATTGCAAATTATGAAGTGATAAAAAAATCAAATATTCTTAATAAAACAGTTAAATTATTAGTAGGAATTATTTTAATACTTGCATCCATTAAATTTAGACAGAGTGGAGTATCAGCAATTTTGTTTGAAATAAAAGATGGGGTAATTCCTTTTATAGTTATTTGTTTTTGCTATGAATTTATAAATCCTATAAAATATTTAAACACAGCACTTGGTTTTATAGGAAAGCATTCAATGAATATTTTCCTGATACATACATTTATCAGAGCAACGTATTTTAGAAAGTTTATTTATAGTTTTAAATATCCACCGGTTATAATTATTGTTCTACTTGCAATAAGCCTAATGGTATCAATGATTGTCGAATTGATGAAAAAGTATTTGGGATATAATAAAATGACTGATAAAATCAGAGAAAAAGTTGACAAACATAAATAAAATTTATATTATATTTCTATATGTCAAATGCGATGATGAAAAGGAGTAGCAAATAACCTTTGACAGAGAGAAGGGAATGGTGGAAGCCCTTTAGAGAAGTGTTTGTGAAGGTAGTTTTTAAGCAGTTGTGGTGAGAAAGAGTCCATTAGCCACAATCGGTTCGTCTCCGTTATAGGATAAGAGAAGAGATAAATGAAGGTGGTACCGCGAATTTATTCGCCCTTTAGTGCTACCATTGGAATACAGAAGAAAAAGAGTAGCGTTGCTGCTCTTTTTTCTTGTATGTGTACTAATTGACAAAAATAGACACACATTGCCACCAGCCGAAGGCAGGGCAATGTTACAGGAGGAAAAAATGAAGGAAATTGAGAAGAATTACAATCCCGCAGAGATTGAAGACAGACTTTATGAGAAGTGGCAGGAGAAGAAATACTTCCATGCAGAAGTAGACAGAAGTAAGAAACCATTTACTATTGTTATGCCACCTCCAAATATTACAGGACAGCTCCACATGGGACATGCCCTTGATAATACAATGCAGGATATTTTAATTAGATTTAAAAGAATGCAGGGCTATGAAGCTTTATGGCTTCCTGGAACTGACCATGCATCAATTGCTACAGAAGCAAAGATTGTAGAAAAGATGCGTGAAGAAGGCGTAAAAAAAGAAGATATTGGAAGAGAAGCTTTTCTTGACAGAGCATGGGAATGGAAGAAACAGTATGGTGGACGTATTGTTTCACAGCTTAAGAAGATTGGTTCTTCATGTGACTGGGACAGAGAAAGATTCACAATGGATGAAGGCTGCTCAAAGGCTGTAAAAGAAGTATTTGTTAATTTATATAATAAGAAACAGATTTATCGTGGTGAAAGAATCATCAACTGGTGTCCACACTGCTTAACATCAATTTCTGATGCAGAAGTAGAATATGAAGATCAGGCTGGTAAGTTCTGGCATTTAAGATATCCTTTAACAGATGGTTCAGGCTATATTCAGCTTGCTACAACAAGACCTGAAACATTACTTGGTGATACAGCAGTAGCAGTAAACCCAAATGATGACAGATATAAAGATTTAGTAGGAAAGACTCTTACACTTCCTTTAGTTGGAAGAGAAATTCCTATTATTGCTGATGACTATGTAGGTATTGATTTTGGTACAGGTGTAGTTAAGATTACACCAGCTCATGACCCTAACGATTTTGAAGTTGGACTTCGTCATAACTTACCTGTTATTAATGTATTAACAGATGATGCTAAGATTGTTGATGATTATCCAAAGTACGCAGGTATGGACAGATATGAAGCAAGAAAAGCAATTGTTGAAGACTTAGACAAAGAAGGCTTCCTTGTTAAGATTGAAGATCATGAACACAACGTTGGTACATGCTACAGATGTCATACAACTATTGAACCTAGAGTATCAAAACAGTGGTTTGTAAAAATGGATGAAATTGCAAAACCTGCAATTGACGCTGTTAAGAATGGCGATACAAAATTTGTACCACCACACTTTGATAAAACATATTTCCACTGGCTTGAAAATATTCGTGACTGGTGTATTTCACGTCAGTTATGGTGGGGACACAGAATTCCTGCGTTCTACTGTGATGACTGTGGAGAAATGGTTGTAACAAAAGAAGACCATGCTACATGTCCATGCTGTGGTAAAGAAATGAGACAGGACCCTGATACACTTGATACATGGTTCTCATCAGCTTTGTGGCCATTTAGTACACTTGGTTGGCCTGACAAGACAGAAGAGTTAGATTATTTCTATCCTACAAATGTTTTAGTAACAGGATATGATATTATTTTCTTCTGGGTAATCAGAATGATGTTCTCAGGACTTGAACATATGGGAGAAGTTCCTTTTAATACAGTATTAATACATGGTTTGGTTCGTGATTCTCAGGGACGTAAAATGAGTAAGTCTCTTGGAAACGGTATTGATCCACTTGAAGTAATTGATAAATACGGTGCAGATGCATTAAGATTTACACTTATTACAGGTAATGCACCAGGTAACGACATGAGATTCTACTGGGAAAGAGTAGAAGCATCAAGAAACTTTGCTAACAAAGTATGGAATGCTTCAAGATTTATTCAGATGAATCTTCCTGAAGAAAATATTGATTTAAGTAAGAAACCTGAAAATCTTACAGATGCGGATAAGTGGATTTTATCAAAAGTTAACACTTTAGCCAAAGATGTGACAGAAAATCTTGATAAATTTGAACTTGGTATAGCAGCCGACAAAATTTACAACTTTATTTGGGAAGAATTTTGTGACTGGTATATTGAAATGGTTAAGCCAAGATTGTACAATGATAGCGATGATACAAAACAGGCTGCATTATGGACACTTAAGAAAGTATTAATTGATTCATTAAAACTTTTACATCCATATATGCCATTTGTTACAGAAGAAATATTCTGTACAATTCAGGACGAAGAAGAATCAATCATGATTTCAGCATGGCCTGAATATACAGAAGAAAATACTTTTGCAAAAGAAGAAGCTGCAGTTGAAACAATCAAGGAAGCTGTACGTTCAATTAGAAATATCAGATCAGAAATGAATGTTGCACCTAGCAAGAAAGCAAAAGTATTTGTTGTATCAGATGATGCTAGCATAAGAGAAATTTTTGAGAATGGTAATGTTTTCTTTGCAACACTTGGATATGCAAGTCAGGTAATTATACAGGAAGACAAGACAGGTATTGAAGATGATGCAGTATCAGTTGTTATTCCTAAGGCAACAATTTACATGCCATTTGCTGAACTTGTAGATATTGAAAAAGAAAAAGAACGTCTTGAAAAAGAAGTAACAAGACTTGAAAAGGAACTAGCACGTGTTAATGGAATGCTTTCAAATCCTAACTTTGTAAGTAAGGCTCCTGAAAAGAAGATTAACGAAGAAAAGGAAAAGAAAGTTAAATACCAGCAGATGATGGAACAGGTTAAAGAGCAGTTGTTAAGATTGTCTTAATGACTATAACCTAAGGAGGTTATTATGATTAATTTTGATGAGGAAATAAAGAAATTTCATCCTAGTCTTGAAATAGAAGAGGCAGAAGATGCCATATATAACAATAATATTTCAGACATAACAGATGTTATGATACAGATGATTAACGAGTTAAAATCAGAAGAATAACAGTGAAGGATGGAAAAATAAATGATTTGCTACAATTGTGGAAATGTACTTACCAACAGTGACTACTGCAGTCACTGTGGTATGGATGTTAGTGTATACAAAAGAATAGTAAGATTGTCTAACACATATTACAATGCCGGTCTGACAAAAGCAAGAAACAGAGACTTATCCGGTGCTGCTGATACACTTAGACGATGCGTAAAATTAAATAAGCGAAACATTGATGCCAGGAACCTGCTTGGACTTGTTTATTTTGAAATGGGTGAAACTGTACAGGCATTCTCAGAATGGGTTATGAGTACAAACATACAGCCAAATAACAATCCGGCAGATAAATATCTTCTTGCAATCCAGCAGGAAAAAGGCAAGGTAGATGAGTTAAACCATACAATTAAGAAGTTTAACGTGGCTTTAGACTATGCCAGAAACGGCACAGATGATATGGCTATAATACAGCTTAAAAAGGTTCTTAATCAGAATCCTAACTTTATTAAGGCATATCAGTTACTGACTCTTTTATATACAAAGAATGGTCAATATGAAAGAGCCAAAAGAACAATAAAGAAATCTATGAAAATAGATAAATGTAATCCCTTAAGTATCAGATATTTACGTGAAATAAATGAATACATTGAGGATGAAAAGAAAAATGATCCTGATAAGAGAATGGAGAGAAGAAGAAGTTTAAGAGGTGTTATGGTGGACAGACCATATCTAAGTGGTAATGACACAATAATGCCAAAGGAAAACTTCAAAGATGCATTAACAGGTGCACAGAGCATTATGTATGTAATTGTTGGTATCTTATTAGGAGCAGCCCTAGTTTACTTTATAGTTACACCTGCAAGAATATCCAGCGTAACAAGTAAGGTAAATGACACAAAGGTCGAATATAATCAGAAGATTGCAATAAAGAATTCAACAATATCTGAGTTACAGAATCAGGTTGAAACTCTTAAGTCAGACAAGAAGAAGTTGAAAACAAGTCTTGCACAGTATACAGGTACAGGAAATACAATTAGTTCAAACTATAGTAACCTGTTAGAAGCTGTTCAGTATTTCATTGCAAAGGATTATACAAAGAGTGCCACAGCTTTAGAAAATGTAGACGGCAAGATGAAGATGGATTCAGAATCATTTACATCTGTTTATAATACTTTAAACAGCAATTTGTCATCTAAGGTGGAACAGTTAGCATTTAATGCAGGTATGGACGCTTATGAAAGTGCTGACTATAACGAGGCAATAAAACAGTTTACAAAAGCTCTTGATGCCAACGCTGAAAATGATGAGGCTATGTACTACTTAGGATATTCTTATAGAAGAAAAGGTGATTCTAAAAATGCTAAAAAGTGGTTCAAGGAAATTGTTGATAAGCATCAGGATTCAGATTTTTATTCAAGAGCACAGAATCTGTTAAATGACAGTGGAACAGAATAAATTAATATTAATTTACTAAAGAGAAGAACAAAAAAGTTCTTCTCTTTTTCTTTTGCAAAACAGTATTCTAAAGAATACTTTATTAATAAAAAATAAGGAGGACAGTATGGAAGTTTTATATGAAGTGAGAGGAGACAATTTGTTTATTTATTTACCGGAGGAGTTGGACCATCATAATGCCAAAATAATAACAGAACAGTCAGACTGGTACATAATATCAAACCAGATAAAAAATATTGTATTTAATTTTTCGAATACGAATTTTATGGACAGTTCAGGTGTTGGCGTAATTATGGGCAGATACAAGCTTATAAAGCCAAGAGGGGGCAATGTTACGGTAACTAACATAAACAAGACAATTGACAGAATTTTAACGATTTCAGGGCTATATAAAATCGTAAGTAAGACTGAGACATCAAGTTTAGCACAATTATAGGAGGTTAAGATGGAAAATAATATGAGTATGGTGTTTGATGCAAAATCAGAAAATGAAGGATTGGCAAGAATGGTAATATCAGCTTTTATTACGGAACTTGATCCTACAATTGAAGAGTTAAATGACGTCAAAACAGCGGTTTCCGAAGCTGTGACAAACTCAATAATTCATGGGTATAACGGCACAGAGGGAAAAGTGTACATGGATTGCAGTTTGGATATGGAAGAAAATGAAAATCATGGCACATTAAAAATAACTGTAAAAGATCAGGGCGTTGGCATCGAAAATGTAGAGAAGGCTAAAGAACCGCTTTTTACAACTAAACCGGAACTTGAGCGTTCCGGTATGGGATTTATGTTTATGGAAATGTTTATGGATGATTTATATGTGGAATCAAAATTACATAATGGAACAACTGTGTGCATGACTAAGAAAATAAAAAATAATAGAAAATAAGATAGAGGGAGTATGGATACAATAAATCTAATAAAACAAGCTCACATGGGAGACAAAAATTCCAGAGATCAGATTCTCATTGAAAATACTCCGCTAATATGGAGTATTGTGAAAAGATTTCTTGGGAGAGGCTACGAAGGAGAGGATTTATTTCAGATAGGGTGTATTGGTATGTTAAAGGCAATTGACAGATTTGACTTAAGTCTTAATTTGTCTTTTTCAACTTATGCAGTACCTTTAATTACAGGAGAAATCAGAAGATTTTTAAGGGATGACGGAATTATAAAAATAAGTCGGACAATAAAAGAAAATCAAAACAAAATCATGCTGGAAAAAGGACAAATTGAAGAAAAAGAAAACAGAGAGCCTACAATAGAGGAACTCTCTGTTAAATGCGATATATCAAAAGAAGACGTAGTTATTGCTTTAAATGCAATGGGCGCTGTTCAATCCATAGACAAAGAAATTGCTTATGGAAACAGTGAGAAAAAAATAACCTTAGGGGAAAAAATAGAAGATAAGACACAGAGCCAGGAAAAAGTAATTAATAAACTGTTTGTAAAACAAATATTAGAAACGTTAGAGGAAAAAGAGAAAACAATAATTGTTTTAAGATATTTTAAAAATAAAACACAGTCGGAAATTGCTAGCAAGCTGGGATTGACTCAGGTTCAGATTTCCAGATTAGAAAAGAAAATTCTAAAAAAATTAAGAGCACAAGTAAATTTTTAAAAAAATGGAATATTCCACAACTTACTGGAGATAATGTTATAAAACAATTAACTAACAATTTCTATAAGTTTTGGTTAATGAAAGAAATTGAGGAACATTGATTTATTTTTAGTAAGAGGTGGAATATGAAATTTGTAAAAATTATTTTAATAGTAGCAGTTGCTTTGACCATGGCATTGGGAGGCATTTATTTAATGTCGGAAAAAAAGGAAACAACAGAAATTAAGGCGGCAGTTTTAATTTAAAAATGAGTGATACATTATATATCAAAATGGATCAATGTGTGGAAGTAACTAAAAGTTACGTGACAATAGGTGACCTTGGAAAATTAGAGTGCAAAAATAAAACAGTTGTAAACAGACTAAAACCAATCAAACTTCTAAATGACAATTCTAATGGTAAAAAACGATATATTGTTTCGATTATGAAGATATTTGAAATAGTAGATAAAGAATTTGAAAATGTAGATGTACAAAGCATAGGAGAAACAGACTGTATAATTGAATTTAAAAAAGCAAACAGTGATAATAAAGCCTTTGAAATCTTAAAAGTCATAGGTATATGTATAATATTATTTTTTGGTGCAGGCTTTTCCATTATGTCTTTTAACAACGATATTACCATCGGAGCAATGTTTGAAAAAATATGCAAGCTGGTTGCCGGCAGCAAAAATACAGGTAAGACTGTTATGGAAGTATCTTATTCCATTGGGTTAGCAGTTGGAATACTTGTATTTTATAATCATTTCGGACCTAAAAAACTCTCAAAAGATCCTACACCTATTGAGGTAGAAATGAGAAAATATGAAACTGAAATCAATCAGGCATTAATTGACGGTCATAACAGACAGGACGGAAAACTGGATGCTAAATAATAGCTATAAAATTAACATTTAAACAACTATTAAAAGGAAAGATTATGATATTAAAATATATAATTTTAGCACTAATTGCTTTTGGCGGTGGAGCAGTCATTTCCGGAGCTGTCTTTGCATTAATTACATCAACAGGTGTAGTTACAAGGATGGCTGACACTTCAAGAACTGCAAAGCATGTTAGAGCGTATGAAAGTGCAATTGTTTTTGGCGGTGCATGGTGGAATTTATTTTGGATATTCTCAATAAGTCTACCTTTTGCTCCTAACATAGCACAGGGATTCCAACTGATAATGGGGCTGACACAGGGAATCTTTGTTGGTTGCCTCGCAGTTTCATTGGCAGAAGCACTTAACGGAACAGCAATTTTTTCAAGAAGAGTAAAACTAAAATACGGTTTAAACTTTATAATTTTGTCAGTGGCTTTGGGAAAAATGATGGCATCGTTAATACAGTTTGCAAACGACATGGCAAAAAAATAACAGCAAGATAAATAATATAAGCTAAGAAAGACTAACATAAGCAAGATAATTTTGGATAGAAGAGGATAATATAAGAAAGGCAATTTAAGATTGGAAAGGATAATTTATGGCTAGTGAAGAAAAGAAAAAAGCCTACAATGAATATGTAGAAAGAATAACTCCAAACAATAATTTGTTTAAGGATATGTGGAATGCGTTTTGGATTGGCGGTTTAATATGTTTAATGGGACAGGTTATAAATGAAATTTTTATGAATTTCGGGATGGAAAAAGAAAATGCAGCAGCTTTTACAACTTTGGTTTTAATATTAGAAAGTGTTATTTTAACTGGAATTGGACTATATCCTAAAATAGCAAAAGTAGGCGGGGCCGGCTGTCTTGTACCTATTACGGGATTTGCCAATGGTGTAGCTTCACCGGCAATTGAATTTCAGGCAGAAGGGCAGATTTTCGGTGTAGGTGCCAAAATTTTTACCATTGCAGGACCTGTAATACTATATGGAATTTTTAGCAGTTGGCTTGCAGGAATTGTATATTGGATATTAAAATTACTGAATGTAATATAGTGGAATAATTAGAATATAAAATTATTAAATTATATGTCAGACAAGTTTTTAGTTTTAAATTATTGAGCATTTTTTAGATAGTGACAAATATCAAGCGAAAAAATAGTGGAAAAAGAGATAGTGAAAAAAACGAAATAATTTGAAACATTTTTATATTTGCCAATTGTAGAACCTTTATGTATTATAAAAAAAGCAGTAATAAATTAACGAAAGTAATACAGGAAAAGGGGAACAATGGAATTATCAAAAGAAAAGAAAAAGTATCTTACATTGTTGGCTGAAAAATATCCAACAAAAGAACATGTATCAAGAGAGATTATTAACTTAAAGGCAATCCTAAATTTGCCAAAAGGAACAGAGCATTTTATGAGCGATATACATGGTGAGTATGAAGCTTTTTATCATATTTTAAATAATTGTTCAGGGGTAATTAGAGAAAAAGTTCAAATGGTTTTTAAGGATACATTAAGTACAAAAGAACAACAGGATTTATGTACTTTGATTTATTATCCGAAAGAGAAATTAAAACTTTTGAAAAAGCAGGACGTCATTAATGATGACTGGTATACAATGACGCTTAGAAATCTTATAAAACTGGCAGGTTTTCTTTCATCAAAATATACCCGTTCCAAAGTTAGAAAAGCAATGCCTGAAGAGTACGCTTATATTATAGACGAGTTACTTCATGCACAGCCTGATGAAGACAATAATCAATTAGTTTATCATCAGAAAATCATTGAAACAATTATAGGAATTGACAGTGCAGAAGACTTTATTATTGAGCTTACTTCTTTAATTAAAAGACTGGCTGTGGACAGACTACATATTGTTGGCGACATTTTTGACAGAGGTGAGAGGGCAGACGAAATAATTGATATGTTAATGAAATATCATACACTGGATATTGAATGGGGCAATCACGATATTTTGTGGATGGGGGCTGCAGCAGGTTCGGAAGCCTGTATTGCAAATGTTGTAAGAAATAATATTAAATATCAGAACATGTCTGTATTGGAAAACGGATATGGAATAAGTTTAAGAAGACTTCTTTTATTTGCCCAGGAAACATATCCGCATATGGAATTGTCAGATGCAGTTTACTATTCAATTACGGTGATTTTGCTTAAATTAGAAGGGCAGATTATAAAAAGACATCCTGAATATAACATGGATGACAGACTGCTTTTACATAAAATTAATAAAGAAAAGAATATAGTTGAAATAAATGGAAATGAATATGAAATAAAAGGCGAACTTTTTCCAACAGTTACAAAAGAGAATCCATACGAACTTTCTATTGGAGAAGAAGATGTTGTGAACGAATTGAAATTCTCATTTTTAAATAGTAACAGATTAAAAGAGCATGTGGAATTTTTGTATTCAAAAGGGGCAATATATGTTTGTTGTAATAACAATCTTTTATTCCATGGCTGTATTCCTTTAGATAAAGATGGAAACTTCCAGATAGTTGAGTTAGATGGCAAACTGTATAAGGGCAAAAAACTTTTAGACTATGCAGATGCCGTTGCAAGAAAGGCATATTTTGGCAAGCATAATCAAAATAATTTGGATTTTATGTGGTATCTTTGGAGTGGAAAAAAATCACCTTTATGTGGTCGAAACATAAAAACTTTTGAGCGAACATTTCTAGATAATGAGGAGTTGGCTTTTGAGGAGAAGGATCCTTACTATAGTTATTATGAAGAAGAAAAAACAGCAGGTATGATTCTAATTGAGTTTGGTCTGTTTTCTCCATTATCACATATAATTAACGGTCATACACCAATTAAGGTGGGACAGGGTGAGACACCGCTAAAAGCAAATGGCAAGGTTATAGTTATTGATGGAGGTTTCTGTAAGGCTTATCAGAAAACCACAGGAATAGCAGGGTACACATTGATTTATAATTCCCATGGTATGAGAATTAAGGCACACCAGCCTTTTGAGTCAATAGAGAAAGTGCTAAATGAAAACAAGGACATAGAGTCAAGCTCTGATTCCTTTGAAACGGAACCTTATAGAGTGATGGTTGAAAACACAGATGATGGAAAAGAAATCACTGAAAATATTAAGGATTTAGAAATGCTCCTAATGGCATATAGAGAAGGAATAATTATATAAACAGAAATAAATAACGGTTTATAACCAATTTGAGTTAACAGACTTAATTACAGATTTTAAAAAGAACAGTAACATAAAAGAGTAGTAACAAAACAATAATAATAAATAATAATAAAAAAGAGATGTTATCATATCATTATCAATGTGTTGACAGCATCTCTTTTTTTTGTGAAAAATTATATTATTTTCTATATTTCCATCACTTTGCTTAAAGCAAATGATGAAGTAGTTTTATATTTATTAAATAGTTAAATAATCACATTTAAGCATTTTTTACTGAATCAAATTCATCAATAATTTCCTGTTCGGGTGCCTTTGTAAGTAAACTTATAACAATAATGAATACGCAGGCAACAATAAATGCAGGAAGTAATTCATAAATATCCCAGGCACCGCCTAATGGTCGAACGACAAATTTCCAAATAAATACCATTGCACCGCCGGCTACCATACCTGAAATAGCACCGTATTTGTTTGAACGTTTCCAGAATAAGGCAAATAACATTACAGGTCCAAAGGTTGAACCAAAACCTGCCCAGGCAAAAGAAACAATCTGGAATACTGAGCTGTCAGGATTTGATGCTAAGAATATGGCAACAATTGCAATACCAATAACTGTACATCTTGCCACGATTACTTTTGCTTTTTCTGATAATTTAATTCCTAAAACTCCGTCCATTAAGTTTTCAGTTACACTTGATGAAGCAGCAAGGAGCTGTGAATCTGAAGTTGACATTGTTGATGCCAAAATACCTGCAAGGATTACACCGGCAATTATTGCAAATAAAATACCATGTGAACTTAAAACATTTGCAATCTGAACAATAATTGTTTCTGAATCTTTTAAGTTATCAATAACGCCAACCTGTGACATTGTGTGACCGATAACACCAATGAAGATTGCTACAGCCATTGCAATAACAACCCAAACGCTGGCGATTCTTCTTGATAATTTGATTTTATTTTTATCTTCAATAGCCATAAATCTTAAAAGAATATGTGGCATACCGAAATATCCAAGTCCCCAAGCCAATGTTGAGAAAATAGTTATTATTCCATAAGGTGAAGATGAGTTAGTTGTTGCATCAAAGGTTGCGTTAAGATTAATGTAACCTGGTAAATCTTTTACATTAGAAGCAACAACATCAATACCACCTACTGAATATACTCCGTATCCAATAACAATTATTAATGCGACAGACATTACAATACTTTGGATAAAATCACTTGTACTTGCAGCCCAGAAACCACCAAGAGTAGTATAAGCAACAATTACGATTGCACTAATAACCATGGCAGCCATATAGTCAACTCCAAATAATGAATGGAATAACTTACCACAGGCAGCAAAACCTGAAGCTGTATATGGTACAAAGAATATAATAATCATAAGAGCTGATACGCATTTAAGAACTTTTTTGTCTCTGTATCTGTTAGCAAAAAAGTCAGGAACTGTAATTGCATCTCCACAGATAACAGAATATTTTCTAAGTCTCTTTGCAACGATTAACCAGTTTACGTATGTACCAATGCCAAGACCTACAGCAGTCCAGAAAGCATTACAAACACCTGTAAGGTAGGCAACGCCCGGTAGTCCCATAAGAAGCCAGCTACTCATGTCTGAAGCTTCGGCACTCATTGCAGTAACGAAAGGTCCCAATTTTCTTCCGCCTAAATAAAAATCTTCGGTACTATTATTTACTTTTGAATAATAAACACCAATTCCAATAATTGCTACCATATAAACAATGATAGAAATTAAAATACCAATTTCTGATGTTGTCATAAAATTCTCCCCTCATAACAAAATTCTTCTATATTCTATAAAAAAAAAGAAATTTAATCAAGTAAAACACTAAAATAGTGGGTAAAAACCAAAATAGTGACAAATAAAATATTAAAAAGCAACTAATAAAATATTAAAATAGTAACTAAAAAAGTAATTAATAAAAATAGTAAATAGGAATAAATTGAAAAATTAAGTGCAAAATAATAGTAAAAATTAAAGTGAGGATGGAAATATGGGTAGAATAATGGGAAAACAAAGCATAGCTTTTGATAATCCACCATATATTTTGGAAGGTGCTTCCATTGTTGGACAAAAAGAAGGTGAAGGACCCATGGGAAAGTTATTTGACGTGGTAGAACAGGATCCAATGCTTGGTCAGGATACATGGGAAGATGCAGAGAGTCTTTTACAAAAAGAAGTAATACAGAAACTTCTTTTTAAGTCTAATTTAAGTAAGGAAGACATCAGATACATTTTTGCAGGGGATTTGTTAGGACAACTTATAGCTACTACATTTGGCATACTGGATTTTGAAATACCTTTCTTTGGTCTGTATGGTGCCTGTTCCACAATTGGTGAAGCGTTAAGTATTGCGGCAATAACGGTAGACGGTGAAAATGCAGAAAACGTAATTGCCATAGCTTCAAGTCATTTTGCAAGTGCAGAAAGACAGTTTAGATTTCCTCTTGCCTATGGAAATCAAAGACCTTATGCTGCAACCTGGACGGTAACCGGAGCTGGCGCAGTGGTGGTAAGTAAAAACAAAGGTTTTGCAAAAATCACAGGAATAACTACCGGCATAATTGTGGATTATGGTGTAAAAGATGCACAAAATATGGGGGCCTGTATGGCACCGGCAGCAGCAGATACCTTGTACAGACATTTTAAGGATTTCAACACCACACCTGAAGATTACGACAAAATAATAACCGGTGATTTAGGCATAGTTGGAAAGACAATTCTAATGGATTTATTAAGAGAAAAAGGATATGACATATCCAAAAAGCATATGGACTGTGGCGTGGAAATGTTTGATGGTAGTAGTCAGGACACACATGCAGGAGGAAGTGGCTGTGGTTGTGCTGCCACAATTCTAACATCATACATTTTTAAACAGTTAAAAAAGAAGGTCTGGAAAAAGATATTGTTTGTGCCTACAGGTGCTTTAATGTCTCCGGTAAGTTTTAATGAAGGAAACAGCGTTCCGGGAATTGCACATTTAGTACAAATAGAGGCAGATTAAAATGGCAATTAATATATACGTTTTAACTATAATCTCATCAGTAAATGAAATTGGTTAATAAGATGAATAAAATTAGATTAAATAAGATAAAAATAGAAGATCAAATAAGTACAGGTTAGTGACAATAAAAAGTATATAATAAATAAAATTTAATTAAATATAAGAAGGATTAGAAATGATATTTATAAAAAGTTTTTTGGTAGGTGGAATTATTTGTGCCATTGTGCAAATATTTATTGATAAAACAAAACTAACTCCTGGAAGAATTATGGTAGGTTTAGTTTCCTTGGGAGTAATTTTAGGGGCAATAGGAATTTATGAACCTTTTTCAAAGTGGGCAGGCTGTGGCGCAACAGTGCCATTACTGGGCTTTGGAAATAATCTGTGGAAGGGAATGAAAGAAGCCATAGAAGAATCTGGTTTTTTAGGATTGTTTAAAGGCGGTTTTACTTCCAGTGCAGTTGGAATTTCAGGGGCGTTAATTTTCGGATATTTAGCATCTTTGATTTTTAAACCCAAAATAAAATAAAAGGTGACAAAATAGTAAAAAATCATTAAAAAAATAGCAGATGAAACAGTGAAAAAATTAACAAAATAAAAGAAAAAGTTTGCTCATAAAAGTGAAAAATAAAGTACGCTTAAAAGTATTAAGTAATCGCTATAAAAATTCAGTTCACACTTAATAAAATAAAGCTCTAAAACAAAATACTTTGCAATATTAAGTTTAATGTTTGAAATACTTGATAAAGTAAAGAAATTAATATATAATTCTCTTTAGTGTGTTAAAGTGTAAAAAAAGTAATACACGAGATTAAGAAAAATATATTAAGGAGGGCTACAAATATGTCATATGTAGACGAGGTATTAGCTAAGGTTCATGAAAAGAACGCTAGCGAACCAGAATTTTTACAGGCAGTTGATGAAGTATTAGAATCACTTAGACCTGTAATCGAAAAGAACGAGGAAAAATTTAAGAGGGAAGCATTACTTGAAAGAATTTGCGAACCTGAAAGACAGATTAAGTTTAGAGTTCCTTGGGTTGATGATAATGGACAGGTACAGGTAAATACAGGATACAGAGTACAGTTTAACTCAGCTATTGGACCATATAAGGGTGGTTTAAGACTTCACCCATCAGTAAATCTTGGTATTATTAAATTCTTAGGATTTGAGCAGATTTTTAAGAACTCACTTACAGGACTTCCAATCGGTGGTGGTAAAGGTGGTTCTGACTTTGATCCTAAGGGAAAATCAGATAGAGAAGTTATGGCATTCTGCCAGAGCTTTATGACAGAACTTTGCAAATATATCGGAGCAGATACAGACGTACCAGCCGGAGATATCGGAACAGGTGCAAGAGAAATCGGATATATGTTTGGACAATATAAGAGAATTCGTGGATTATATGAAGGTGTTCTTACAGGTAAGGGACTTACATATGGTGGTTCTTTAGCTAGAACAGAAGCTACAGGATACGGATTACTTTACTTAACACAGGAATTAATGAAAGATCATGGCGAAACAATGGAAGGCAAGACAGTAGTTGTATCAGGTGCTGGTAATGTTGCTATCTATGCTATTCAGAAAGCTCATCAGATGGGAGCTAAGGTTGTTACATGTTCTGATTCAACAGGATGGATTTATGATCCAGAAGGAATTGATGTAGATCTTCTTAAAGAAGTTAAGGAAGTTAAGAGAGCAAGACTTACAGAATATGCTGCAGCAAGACCTTCAGCAGAATATCATGAAGGACGTGGAGTATGGCAGATTAAGTGTGATATCGCTCTTCCATGTGCTACACAGAACGAATTACTTATTGATGATGCTAAGCAGTTAGTAGCAAACGGATGTAAAGCTGTTTGTGAAGGTGCTAATATGCCTACAACAATTGATGCAACAGAATACTTACAGGAAAACGGAGTTTGGTTCGTTGGTGGTAAGGCTGCTAACGCAGGTGGTGTTGCTACATCAGCTCTTGAAATGTCACAGAACTCAGAAAGACTTTCATGGACATTTGAAGAAGTTGACGCTAAATTACAGACAATCATGGTAAATATTTACCGTAACATCAGTGATGCTGCTAAGAGATACGGATTTGAAGGCAACTATGTAGTAGGTGCTAACATCGCCGGATTCGAAAAGGTTGCAGAAGCTATGGAAGCACAGGGTGTTTGCTAATTATTGTAATCAAATATGATAACATAAATAAAGGCGTGTTACTGTATGGTAGCACGTCTTTTGTTTTCAATTACAAGAAATGAAATACTTAAAAAGGAGAAAAGTGAATATGAAAAGAATAATAACATTGGCAACAATAGGAGTATTGTCTATTAATTTAATGGCATGTGGTAATGTAAAAGACAAAGCAAAAGGAACAGAAAACACAACGACGACAACAATAACGAAAAGCACAAAGGAAAATATAACTTTTAATCTTACAGAAAAAAGTGAACAAATATTAAAGGTGCTTAAAAATGAGAAAAAGTATTACAATGCTGAATTAAAGAGAGAATGTTACATTAAGGATTATAATTCAGATAATTATATGACTGTAAATTCAAAGGGCAAATATGAATACCAGAAAGAAAGTAATGCTGAAAAAATAAACATTCAATCCTGGTGTCAGGTGGATATGGATGCTGACGGAGAACAAGAGGTCATCTTACAAACAGGTACAGGAAACGAAATTGTATTAACTTATAAAGATGGAAAAGTGTACTCTTATGCATTCCCATTTAGAGGCATGAAGAATATAAAGACAGATGGGACTTTTGAAAGTTCAGGAAGTGCTTCAGATACATATATTGGCAGATTGAAATTTAATAATGGTGAGTGCTATTATAGTGAAATTTGTACAGCTGATAGCTCAAATGAAAAATCAGCTATTTATAGAATAAATAATAAGAAAACTACAAAAGAAAAAGTTGATAATTTCCTGAAAAAACAGAATAAAAAAGAGAATGTAATGTGGAATACGGAAAATCCAATTGCTAAACAATGAAACTAAACAATAAAACTGGAAAAAATCTTAAATATAGTTTAATAACAAGAGAGAAAGAGGGGAATATGGAACAAATAATAAGCATATACAATGAATTTCATGGCGATATTTTTATATTTGTAATTAGAGTTCTGATTGGAATCTTGCTTATATAATAAAAGGCTCTAGCCGTTTGGCTAGAGCCTTTTGTAGTGGGAATCTATTCTTCAGAAGTATTTTTCTTTGATGAATTACCTGAAGTTTTTGACTTTGTATCAGCTTTGGCTTTTACAGTTGGTTTGTTATTGTTTTCTTTTGTAGAACCTTTAGAATCTGGATTGCTTTTAGCCTTAGCTGTTGTTTTACTTCCTGATTTAGCAGTTGTCTGATTCTCACTGGCGTTTGTAGTAGTAGAACTGTAATATTTTTTCTTTGTGTAGTAATTATTGCTGTTACTGTATGATTTTGTGTAACTGTTTGAATGATAATTACATTTTGCCGGTTCACTACCTTTTTTGTAATATTCAACATGAGTTTCAGGACAAACACCGTCAATGGCAACTTTTCCTGAAGAATCGCATATATCGTATGCTTTTACATTTTTTCCCTGTTTAAAGTTTGTCTTTTTGTATTTTTTTACTTTATCAATTTTGCTAACAATCTTTGACCACATTCTTTCATGGAATGCCTGATCACCTGATAATGACTTATTTTCATCATATCCTGTCCATATTGAGGCTGTAAGATATGGTGTGTAACCACAGAACCATAAGTCATATTCACTTGAAGTAGTACCTGTTTTTCCAGCTACAGGCATGTCGTCGTCAAGCTGGCAGGCTGTACCTGTACCGGAAGTAACAACGCTTTCCATTGCTTCTGTTAAAAGAACCGCTGTAGATTCTTTTAAAACTGTGTGAGTAGTAGGAGTAGTTCTGTCAAGAAGAACACGTCCGTTTTCGTCAATTACCTGTGAATAAAAAGCAGGTTGTGTATATGTTCCTAAGTTAGCAATGGTTGCGTAAGCGGCAGTCATTTCTAAGTTAGTAACACCATCTGTAATACCGCCTAAAGCTAAAGGCTGATGTATATCAGATGTAACTGAACCATCTTTTTCAACACGATTATCAACAAGAGTTGTTATTCCAAAATTACATAAGTAATCGTAACCAAGTTGTGGTGTAATTGCTGTAATTGTTTTTACTGCACATACATTCATTGAGTCGGCGATGGCTTTCTTAACAGTTACTGTTCCACGATAACCACTGTACCAGTTATTAACTGAACGACCATTTGAATATCTATATGGCTCATCAACAATAGTAGTTGAAAGAGTATAGCCCATTGTGTCAATTGCAGGTGCATAAGCAGCTAATACCTTAAAAGTAGAACCCGGCTGACGGGTTGAATCCGTTGCTCTGTTAAGAGAAAGGTTTACATTTTTCTTTCCACGTCCACCAACAATGGCTTTAACATAGCCTGTATTCTGATCCATTACTGTAAATGAAACCTGAGGTTGTGGATTATAGTACAATGTTTCAGCCTGAATGTAGCCTAATTTTTTCTTTACACCTTTTTTGTAATACTTTTGTTTTAAATGTTTCTTGTAAGCGTCAACTTCAGCCTTGGCTGATTCTTTTGATGAAAAGATTAACTGATAATTGCTTTCGCCTAAAACTTTTCTGTGGTAGGTACTAATATCACTTTCATCATAATTATCAACTGTTCCGTCAGGATTTTGAACTGTCCATGCCCAGTTAATTGAGTAATAAATTGAGTATGGATAATTTGCATCATTAGATGTTTCTTCGTCACAAATCTTCTGAATGTCACTATCCTGTGTTGAGTAAATTTTTAATCCGCCACTGTACACTGCGTTGTAAGCCTGAGTGTATGAGTAGCCTTTGATGGACTGTAAATCAGCCATAACCTGATTAATAACTTCATCTACAAAATATGAATTAATTGAATTACTGTTTTTTTCAATTTTGTTATTAACCTTCTGAATTCTTGAGTAAACATCATCTTTTAAAGCTTGTTTATATTCCTTCTTTGTAATATGACCTGCGGCTTTCATGTTCTTAAGAATCTTTTTACGTCTTTTAGCATTATGCTTAGGATTCAAAATCGGATCATAGTAAGAAGGATTCTGTGTAATAGAAGCAATTACTGCTGATTCAGAAATTGTTAATTTCTTTGCCTTCTTATTAAAATATCTTCTTGAGGCTGCCTCAACTCCTAAAGTATTAGAACCTAAGTTAATAGTATTTAGGTATGTTTCTAATATTTTGTCTTTTGATGTGACTTTTTCTAATTGAACTGCAAGATACTGTTCCTGAATCTTTCGTTTAAAAGAAGCAAGGAAAGAACTTTCATTTGTCCAGTTAGTAAAGACATTATTCTTCAAAACCTGCTGAGTTAAGGTACTGGCACCTTCTGACGGATTCATTGTTGTAAGTGCAATGAAAGCAGCTCGACCGATACCCTGTACATCAATACCGTTGTGTTCGTAGAAACGAGAGTCCTCAGTATCAATAAAAGCCCATTTCAAATGATCAGGAACCTGATCCAGACTTATCTTGATTCTGTTCGAACCAGATGTTACAAGGGTACTGATTTTTTTATTATTAGAATCATAAACAGTAGTAGCTGATGCCGAAGGCGTGATGGAAATATCATCTACCGATGGGGCACTTTTGATAATTCCATGTAAAAGTCCTAAGCCCAGAAATCCTACTGTAATAATAAGGAGAACTAAAAGATAAAGAAATACTTTTAATACTCCAACTAATGATTTTGAAACCACTTTTCTTTGTACAGAAACTAAATCTTTTTGTTTGTCAATGGTCTCTCTGTATCCAAAATTCATAGAAAACCTCCTATTCCGTTCAATTATATCAAAAGACATACATTAAATAAAGGGGAAGTTTGTCGCCAAAAATCGAATGCAAATATTAGTTTTTATGATAAAAAAGATTTGCAATATTTGTCAGTGTGGATATGGAGAAAAAAGTATGTTAAAATGGCAGAGATAAATTTTAGTTAAAGTAAAAGGAAAAGGTACATTAATGGAAGAATTTTACATGGTCGACGGTCCGGCTCAGGGAGAAATCGTAGAGAAAAAATCAAGGTTTATTGCCAATGTTTTTCCCGTTGATTCTGAGGAACAGGCATTAGAAATAGTAGAGAAAACTAAGAAACAGTATTGGGATGCAAGGCATAACTGTTTCGCTTTTGTAATAGGAAAGAACAATGAAGTGCAGAGATTCAGTGATGATGGAGAGCCCCAGGGAACAGCAGGTAAACCGATTTTGGAAGTGCTGACAAAAGGTAATATCCATAACACCCTTATAATTGTTACAAGATATTTTGGTGGTACATTGCTTGGCACAGGTGGGCTTGTAAGAGCGTACGGTCAAAGCTCTAAGGCAGCAATAGAAAACAGTCGGCTTTTGAGAGTTTGCGAAGGTGTTAGTTTTTCAGTTGAGTGTGATTACAATAGCATTGGAAAAATAAAATATATAATTGCACAAATGAATATAGAAGCAAAAGAAGAGTACGGCGCAAATGTTAAATTAGATATTGAAATGCCAAAAGAAAATTTTGAAAAATTTAAAAGTCAGGTGGTAGAGGCTACTAACGGGCAGGCGGTATTTAGCAGAGTTGATGATATTGAATATAAGCAAAAATGTACTGATTAACTTCACTATATAAATACAAAATAGAAATAATGGAAAAAACGCTAGTTGTAAACGTAACAAAATACAAATAAATTCATTATAATAGGAAAAGATTGAAAAAAATTAAGTTTGTGATAAAATGTATAAGGTTATGCCTATGTGCAGATTAGTGAAAGTGAGTTTTGAAATTACTTTTGAAAAAGTATATAACGTAGGTTTATTATAGAAACTAACAATTAACGCATATTATAAAAAGCAGATTAATAAATACAAATAAGGAGATAAAAGATGATTAGAGAAGATGTTAGAAACATTGCCATTATTGCCCATGTAGACCATGGTAAAACAACTTTAGTAGATGAACTTTTAAAGCAAAGTGGTGTTTTTAGAGAAAATCAGGAAGTTGCTGAAAGAGTAATGGATTCAAATGATATTGAAAGAGAAAGAGGTATTACAATTCTTTCTAAGAATACAGCAGTAACTTATAAGAATACAAAGATTAACATTATTGATACACCGGGCCATGCTGATTTTGGTGGAGAAGTAGAACGTGTTCTTAAAATGGTAAATGGTGTTGTTTTAGTTGTTGATGCTTTTGAAGGTGCAATGCCTCAGACAAGATTCGTTTTAAAGAAAGCATTAGAATTAAGCTTACCTGTTATTGTATGTATCAACAAGATTGACAGACCGGAAGCAAGACCTAACGAAGTAATTGATGAAGTATTAGAGTTATTTATCGACTTAGATGCTAACGAAGATCAGCTTGAATGTCCTTTTGTATTTGCATCAGCAAAGCAGGGATTTGCCAAATTAAAAATGGAAGATCCTGATGTAGACATGAAGCCTTTATTTGAAACAATTATTGATTATATACCTGCTCCAGAAGGTGATCCAGAAGCAGATACGCAGGTTCTTATTAGTACAATTGACTACAACGATTATGTAGGTAGAATCGGTGTTGGTAAGGTTGATAATGGTACAATCAAAGTAAATCAGGATGTAGTTTTAGCAAACTATCATGATCCTGAAAACACAAAGAGAGTAAAAATCAGCAAACTTTATGAATTTGAAGGATTAAATAAAGTAGAAGTTAATGAAGCAACAGTTGGTTCAATTGTAGCTATTTCAGGTATTGCGGATATTAGTATTGGGGATACAATCTGCTCAATCGAAAATCCAAAGCCAATACCATTCCAGAAGATTTCTGACCCAACAATTTCTATGCAGTTTATGGTAAATGACAGTCCACTAGCAGGTCAGGAAGGTAAGTTTGTTACATCTCGTCATTTAAGAGACAGACTTATGAGAGAATTAAACACTGATGTTTCTTTAAGAGTTGAAGAAACAGATGAGAAGAATTCATTTAAAGTATCAGGTCGTGGAGAACTTCATTTATCTGTACTCATTGAAAACATGAGACGTGAAGGTTACGAATTTGCAGTAAGTAAAGCAGAAGTAATTTACAAGGAAGATGAACGAGGCAAGAAGTTAGAGCCAATGGAAATTTGTTACATTGATGTACCTGAAGAATTCTCAGGAGCAATTATTGAAAAATTAAGTAACAGAAAAGGTGAATTACAGGGAATGGCACCAACAGGTGACGGATTTACAAGACTTGAATTTTCAATTCCATCAAGAGGTCTTATTGGATACAGAGGTCAGTTTATGACTGACACAAAGGGTAACGGTATCATGAACGCAATGTTCGATGAATACGGTCCTTATAAGGGAGAAATCCAGTACAGAAAACAGGGTTCACTTATTGCTTTTGAAGCAGGTGAAGCGATTACTTACGGCTTATTTAATGCTCAGGAGCGTGGTACATTATTTATAGGACCTGGCGAAAAAGTATATTCAGGTATGATTGTAGGTCAGACAGGTAGAGCTGAAGACATCGAAGTAAATGTTTGTAAGACAAAGCATTTATCAAACACAAGAACATCAAGTTCTGATGAAGCTTTAAGATTAGTGCCTAAGAAGGAATTAAGTCTTGAACAGGCATTAGAGTATATTGATACAGATGAATTACTTGAAATTACACCTGAAAGCTTAAGAATTAGAAAGAAAATATTAGATCCAACATTAAGAAAGAGAGCTAATATTAGAAAACAGAATCAGTAATACTTGATTTTTATCAGGTATGTGGAAAGCATAAAATCGTGTGTGAGTTTTAATCGCACACGATTTTTGCGTTATTATTGAAAATTAATTGCACAAAAAAGTTATTTTTGACACATTCTTAAAAATAAAATCAATTACTTAATTCCTAAAGTAAAATGTAAGAGTAGCATTTAGCTGACAATATTTTAATATTTACCGGAGGAAGAATAGTAATGAATTATGAGAAGTTTGTAAAGGAAGTTAAAAGAGGGGTTGAAGACATTGTTGAAAAGGAATTAGGTGAGGGAGTAGTTGTAGTACGAAATGTTTTAAAGAACAACAATGTTAGAAGAAAAGCCATTAGTATTGTAAGGAAAGAAGAGGTGGCTACACCTACGATATATTTAAGAAATTATTTTGTAGATTTTAAGCATGGAAGAGACATGACAAATATATGTACTGAGATTTTTAACATGTATTTATATAGTATGGATAGCTTTAATGCAGATATAGATTTAAGAGACATAGCAGATTTTGAGAAAGTAAAGACCATGATACATTATAAGTTGATTAATTATGAAATGAATAAAGAATTGCTGAAAAAAGTACCCCATTTAAAGTTTTTAGATTTGGCAATTGTATTTTATATCATGGTTTCGGAAGATGGGGAAGGTCAGGCAACTGCATTAATTCATAAGGAACATTTGGAAGGCTGGGGAATTTCCAGAAAAGAACTTAGGGATATTGCGTTCAAAAATACATGGGACAAATTCCCTGTTGTAGTTACACCAATGGAAGATATTATTTCAGATATGATATTAAAAGATATATTAGGAGATGAAGACTGGGTGGAAGATGAGTTTGGAAGTAATTATGGAAATGGATACGGAGATGAATTTGGAGAAAGTTTTGAAGGTGATGATGGCGAAATAATAAGTGAAGATACAATGTACGGTGATTACACTTACGGAGAACTTAAGACTTTAGTGAGAGAAGAAGTTAATAATATGAAAATAGAAGATATTAATATGTATGTTATGTCCAATACAATGAAATTAAATGGGGCAACCTGCATTACATATCCACACGCAATAGAGAATTTTGCCAATGAACATGACAGTGATGTTTACATTATTCCAAGCTCAATACATGAAGTGATTTTAATTCCTGATATTAGCTGTTCAAGAGAATATATTGATGAAATGATAAGGGATGTAAATCGAAGACAGTTAGATCCGGTAGACGTGTTATCAGACCATGTTTATATGTATAGAAGAGATATTGGTGAGATAGAATAAAATGCATCTGGCCAGAATCGAACTGGCATTATCGCCTCCGGAGGGCGACGTTCTATCCATTAGACTACAGATGCATAGCCTTTATTTTACATTAGAATTAAGAAGGGTTCAATACCTGCTAAGTTGAATTTTAGTTTTATTTTTGATATTATGAGAGAAATTGTTGAATAAAGGAGATGTGAAACGTGGATAATCCAAAGGATTTCGAAGAAGATGAAAATAAATTATCCAAGGAAGAGCTTGATGCACTTCTAAAGGAAGTAGAAAACGATAGCACACAGGTAGTAAGAAGAAAACAACCTGTAAAAAAGAAAAATATTAGATTTGATATGATAATTGCAGCAGTTATAGCATTTGTTATTGTAGTTGGAGGTGTTTTATTAGTAAGACATTTTGTTGTTAATACTCCATCAAAGGCAGAGAAAGCTTTAGCTGAGAATCCACTACAGGACGACAAGTATCCTGAAATAACTGACGTTGTAAAAAATTATCTCAATGCTTTTTTAATTGAAGATGACGCAAAGAGAGCTGAGACAATTGCACAGTATGTTGGAAACTTATATGACATTAACAGCGTGAAGCAAAGAACTTATGTATCGGAATATAGTGACGTTGAATGTTACACAAAGAAAGGTCCTTATGATGACACGTATGTAGTTTATGCATATTATCAGATGGGACTTAAGAATATTGACACAACAGTTCCTGCAATTAGCAGATTATATGTTGTTAGGGATAAGAAAACAGGAAATGTTTATATTCAAAATGATAGTGGTGATGATATTCAAAAATACATGAATAAAGTTACAAAAGATTCTGATGTTCAGGATTTATTAAAAGATGTTCAGGAAGAATTTGAAAGTGTTAAGGCATCAGATCCTAAGGTTAAGGCTTATTATGATGCTATTAATGCTAAAGCAAATGAAAAGAAAAATGGGACTACTACAGGAACTTCAAACAATAAGAATGAAACAACTGCATCTCATACATCTAACAATGCAACAACAAAAGCATCTGTGACAACACAGGCACCTACTACAAAGGTGAATAGTACAACAAAGCCACAGACAACAGCTTCAAAAAATAACAAAAACAAATAAAAATTAGTAGGTCAAATAAATGGAAAACGTATGTTATATAGTTGGTGCCGGAGATAACTCCGGTACCAATTTTACTAAAAAAGAAAATGATTTTGTAATAGCGGCAGATGGCGGTTTTGAGAAAATACACCAACTTGGAATAGAACCTGATTTGGTAATAGGTGATTTTGACTCTTTAGGATATGTTCCTGTTGGTGACAATGTGGAAAAGCACAAAGTAATGAAAAACGAAACAGATATGATGATTTGTGTTAAGACAGCATTACACAAAGGCTTTAATAACATTGTGATTTTCGGAGGAACCGGTGGAAGGATAGACCATACTTTTGCCAATATACAAACACTTTTATATGCATCACAATTAGGAGCCAACATTAAGATGGTTGATGGTAATAACACATATACAGTTGTTTCAGATGGTTCGATTTCAATAACAGGAAAAGAAAAAAATATATTTTCGGTTTTTGCGATAAACGGAGTTGCTCATAATGTTACAATAAAAAATGCATTATATAATATAGAAAACTATAAACTTGAGGAAAACAGACCTTTAGGGGTAAGCAATCAGTTTGTAAATGCAAATCCTGTTATATCAGTTGGAAAAGGAAGTCTTCTAATTGTATATTAAACTAATCAGATATGTATACAATACTTTGCCAACTTGACAAAAAATGTTAAAGAATATAGAATAAATAATGAAAAATATGTCGCTAGGGGTGCCGGATGGCTGAGAGATGTATATCGACCCTCACTACTTGATATGGTTAGTACCATCGTAAGGAAGCATTTAGTTATGTATAGGTTCTCTGGTGATATTATATTCTAAGGAGGACTTTTTTTATGGAAAAAACAAAGAAAACAGGAACATTGGTAGAATGTTCAGTTTTGATTGCTATGGCTTTTGTGTTAAGCTTTATTAAGATTATCGACATGCCATACGGTGGAGCAGTAACAGCGGCAAGTATGTTGCCTATTATAATTGCAGGTTACAGGAATGGATTGAAATGGGGACTTATTACAAGTTTTACATATAGTATTTTGCAATTATTAACAGGTCTATCAAATGTTTCTTATGCTACATCAACAACAGCTATGATTGCCATAATTCTTTTAGATTACATTGTGGCTTTTACAGTGCTTGGTTTACTTGGTGTTGTTAAGAAAAATAAACATCAGACAGGTGCCTTAGTTTTAGGAACATTGATTGTTTGTTTATTAAGATATTTATGTCATTTTATTACAGGTTGTACAGTATGGGCAGGTGTATCAATTCCAACAGCTGATGGAGCATTATATTCTTTAGTATACAATGGAGCATACATGATTCCTGAAACTGTAGTTACAGTATATGTTATGGCGCTTGTTTCAAATTCAATTGATTTAAGAGCAGCAAAACCTGTAACAAGAGAAAAGTCAAAGAACATTATGGCTGTTTTAAATGGCGTATTAGTATGTGGTATAGCAATAATTGTTGACTTCCTAATTATATTTAGACAAATCCAGACAGAAGACGGATTTAAGATAACACTTATCGCAAATACAAACTGGATGTTAGTAGGTGTGATTTTATTAGTAGGTGTTATTGTTGGTGGCTTAACTTATGTAATTACTAAATTAGTAGTTTCAAAAAAGAAAACTGTTTTGCCTAGAAGAGAAAATTAATAAATCAGAAACAAACCTTGAAAGAAAATAAAGCTGATTAATAAGCAAATTAATTACTAAAGCGAATTAATTACCAAAACTAATTAATTGCAAAAACGAATAATTAATCATGCTGAAAAATAAATAATAATATTTATAGATATGTATTTGTGTGAATGTAAAATATAAATAAGGGTATTAGAAATAAATTAAACTATAAACTATTAGAGGGAGAGTACATGTTCTATAAATTTGTTAGCTGAAGCTGTAACAAAATTGTTGCAGCTTCTTTTTAGCATTTTGTAGCTGAAGTTTCATTTGTTTTAGTTTGAGTTAAAGTTTTATTGCTTTATATATTAGTTAAGGTTTTTGATAATATACAGCTTCTCTTATCTTATTTTTGTTGACGTTGTTTCTAGTATCATTTATCATTATTAAGATGTATAATTTAGAAGGATTTATTTAGAATAATTTAAGTTAAAAATACTAAAATAAGGTATGTATATGGATAATAAAAGATTAAAAGAACAGAAAAGTAATACAGAAGAAATAAGATTAAATAAATTTTTAAGTGATGCAGGTTTTTGCTCAAGAAGACAGGCTGACAGATTAATAGAAGAAGGGCATGTTAAGGTAAACAACGAAACTGCTTTGATGGGGCAGAAAGTAAATTTGTTAGACAAAGTTACTGTTGATGGAAAAGAAGTTTCAAGAGAAGAAGAACAGATTGTTATAGCTTTTAATAAGCCTGTTGGAGTAGAATGTACAACTGACAAAAATAATCCCGATAATATTGTTGATTATATTAACTATAGGAAGAGAATTTATCCTATTGGAAGATTGGACAAGAATTCTCAAGGGTTAATATTGTTAACGAATGACGGGGCGTTGGTTAATAACATTTTAAAAGCTTCCAATTATCATGAAAAGGAATATGTTGTAACTGTTGATAAACCCATTACAGAGGAGTTTATCAAACAAATGTCCAAAGGAGTAAAAATATTAGATCAGGTTACAAGACCTTGCGTTGTTAAAAAAGTTAATAAACATACATTTAATATTATTTTAACTCAGGGCTTAAATAGACAAATTAGAAGAATGTGCGAAACTCTTGGCTTTAAAGTTCAGAAATTAAAAAGAGTCAGAATTATGGGAGTGCATTTGGATAATTTACCAATTGGAAATTATAGAAACTTAACAAATAGTGAATTAGATTCATTAAAGAAAAATTAAAGCGGTTTATCAAAATATGTAAGTGAGGGTTAGATTTAAAGTGGATAAAAAAGAAAGAATCAAAGAGTTAGTAGATATATTAAATAAGGCGAGTAAAGCATACTATCAGGATGCAAAGGAAATAATGAGCAACTTTGAATATGATGCTTTATATGATGAATTAGTACAGTTAGAAAAAGATACAGGAATTGTTTTGGCGAACAGCCCCACTGTTAATGTAGGCTATGAGGTTGTAAGTGAACTTCCTAAAGAACAGCATGAAAGTCCAATGTTATCTTTGGACAAAACTAAGGAAGTAAGTGTGCTGGCTGATTTCGCGGGAGACAAAAAATCATTATTGTCTTGGAAACTTGATGGCCTTACAGTGGTTTTAACATACCAGCAGGGAAAACTTTTTAAGGCTGTTACAAGAGGTAATGGTGAAATTGGTGAAGTTATAACAAATAATGCAAAAACATTCAAAAACATTCCTTTAAGCATTCCTTATGAGGGAAGACTGGTGTTACGTGGAGAAGCCATTATAAAATATTCTGATTTTGAAAAAATCAACAGGGAAATTGAGGATGCTCAGGCAAAATATAAGAACCCAAGAAATTTATGCTCAGGTTCCGTAAGACAATTAAACAGTGAAATTACTGCTAAAAGAAATGTAAACTTTATAGCTTTTGCCTTGATTAGTGCAGAAAATGTTGATTTTAAAAATTCAATTGAGCAGCAATACTTATGGCTTGAACAACAGGGATTTGAAGTTGTTGAAAGAAAAGAAGTAACATCTTCAAATATGGAAGAAACTGTAAAATATTTTGCAGAAAAAATCAAAGAATACGATTATCCTTCAGATGGTTTGGTTTTAATGTATGATGATATTGAATATGGTTTATCTTTAGGTAGAACTGCGAAGTTCCCAAGAAACGGAATTGCTTTTAAATGGGAAGATGAACAGGCTGAGACAACTTTAGAATATATCGAATGGAGTCCAAGCAGAACAGGTTTGATTAATCCTGTTGCAGTTTTTAAACCGGTAGAACTTGAAGGGACTACAGTTACAAGAGCAAGTGTTCACAATATCAGCATAATGGAGGAACTTAAATTAGGAGATGGGGATACAATTAAAGTGTACAAGGCTAATATGATTATCCCTCAAATTTCCGAAAACGTAACTAAATCAGGCAAGTGCGTTATACCTGAAATTTGCCCGGCATGTGGAGAAAGAACAGAAATAAAAAATGACAACGGAGTAAAAACTTTATATTGTCCGAACAAACAATGCCCCGCAAAGCATGTTAAATTATATTCATTATTTGTTTCAAGAAATGCAATGAACATAGATGGATTATCAGAGGAAACTTTAGAGAAATTTATCGATGCAGGATACATTCACGAATTTGCGGATATATTTAATTTAAGCAGATATCAGAAAGAAATTGTGGAAACACCTGGATTTGGCCAAAAGTCTTACGACAATTTAATTGATTCCTTAAACAAGGCAAGAGAGGTAGAATTACATGCTCTTTTATATAGCCTGGGAATTCCGAATATCGGTGTGGCAAATGCCAAGCTTATTTGCAAATACTTTAATAATAATATTGAAAAAATCACACATGCTACAGCAGAAGAGTTAGTTAAAATAGATGGCATTGGTGACAAGATGGCTGTTAAATTTGTGGAGTATTTTTCTGATAAAGAAAATATTAAAAAGTTTAACAACTTATTAAATGAATTAACAATTATAAAAGAAGAAAACAACGAAGAACAAAACATGACAGGTCTTAACTTTGTGGTTACAGGAAGTGTGGAAAGGTTTGCCAATCGTAATGAAGTAAAAGATTATATCGAAAAAAGAGGTGGCAAGGTTACAGGCTCAGTAACTTCAAAAACTAATTATTTAATTAATAATGATTTACTATCAAATTCTTCTAAAAACAAAAAAGCCAAAGAACTGGGTATAGAAATCATTAATGAAGAACAGTTTTTAGAGCGTTGGAAATAAAAAAATAATATCTTAAGTATACACAGAAAAGCAGTTGACAATACAACTGCTTTTTATTTATAATTGGATTGTATTACACCAAGTAGTACAAATGAAAAAGAAAGGGGTAAGGAATGCTTACTGTAAATTTCAGTTCCAGAACACCGGTATATCAGCAGCTATACGATGATGTAATAAGACTGGTATCTTTAGGTGTTTTGAAAAGTGATACAAAATTACCACCGGTTAGAATTTTGGCTACAGAATTGGGAATTAATCCAAATACTGTTCAGAAGGCTTACAAAATGCTTGAAAAAGATGGATATATATATTCTACAGTAGGAAGAGGAAGTTTTGTTTCTAACAAGTTAGATCAAAACCAGGCAGAAAAAATCCAGGCGAAAAATGATTTGAAAGAATCAATAGATAAAGCATATAAAAAGGGGATTACCAAGGATGAAATGATTGAGTTGGTAGATGAAATTACAAGCGGAGGAAGAGTGAATGATTGAAATAAAAAATCTCACAAAAAGATTTGAAAAAACAGTCGCAATAAATAATTTAAACTGCGAAATATCAGAGGGAATGATATTCGGTTTGGCAGGTAGCAATGGCAGTGGAAAAAGTACATTACTTAGAACATTGTCTGGAGTTTATGAACCTAATCAGGGACAGGTTATAATTGACGGTCAGAATGCCTTTGATAACCATGTTATAAAAGAAAGATGTGCATACATTGCTGACTATCCGTATTTCTTTAATGATAGTACAGTTGATAAAATGGCAGACTTGTACAGAAGAATGTATTCAAACTGGAGCGAGGAACGTTATTTGAAATTATGTTCAATGTTTCCAATTGCAACAAACAAAAAAATTGTAAACATGAGTAAAGGTATGCAACGTCAGGCGTCTGTTATTTTGGCGTTTGCAACAAATCCTAAATATTTATTTTTAGATGAAATTTTTGACGGCCTTGATCCTGTAATAAGAAATACATTGAAAACATTGATAATTGAGGATGTAACAGACAGAGAGATGACATGTATTATAGCATCTCATAATCTTAGAGAAATAGATGATATTTGTGACAAAATCGTACTTTTACATAAAGGTACATTGGTAACTAATGAAGAGACCGATGAACTAAAAAGCCAGATGCATAAAATACAGCTTGCTTTTAATAAGTCAATTGACAGAAAAGTGTTTAGACAAATTGGGGCTGACATAATGAGGCAGGTTGGAAATTATTATGTACTTATGGTAAAGGGAGATATTGAGGAAATCATGAAAGAATTAAATGAATTGGAACCTGCATTTATTGAGGTTATGCCTTCTACATTAGAAGAAGTATTTATAAGCAAAATGGAGGGGGTAGGATATGGCAAGTAATATACCGACAGCTTTCAGTCAAAGGAAGAAAGCTTTAAACTTATTTAGATGGACTAACAAAAGATACAGAGGCATATTAATTGCATATATTCTTTTATTATCAGTATCATCTCCTTTAATGGAACTTATTATTAAATTAAAAAACAGAAACATAGAAGAAGTTGCAAATGCGGCACCGGTGCTTATTGGAACAACATTTACATTAGTGGCAATGATTTTTTCTACAGTCTTTGCCTTTGTGTCATTTTCATACATACATAATAAAAGATGTGTGGATATGTTTGGTAGCTTTCCTGTAGATAGGGCGACAATGTTATTTACAAGATTGTTTTCTGTAATATTCCAGACAGTTATACCAATATTTATAGTTGGCTTAATTAGTGCAATGATGACTTTTGACTTGGATGGATTTTTGCACGTGTCAAGAAATGTATTGTTTGTTGCAATTGCTGTTGTAGGCAACGTGGCATTTATTTCAGTAGTTTCACTTTGCTGTGGAACAGTTGTGGATACAGTTGTAAGTTATATAGCCATAAACGGAATTTATCCGGTATGCGTTTTGATTTGCTACCTGTTCCCAAATTCAATACTTCCGGGATACAGCGTAAAGTCAATGAATAACTACGAAATTTACACATTTTTAAGTCCTTTCCTTGCACCGTTTGCAGGGGCTTTCGGAAAACACAATCTGCTCTATGTATTATGGTGGGTAGGTTTTAGTGTAGCATTACTTATTGCAAGTTACTATCTCGTTAAGAAAAGAAAAGTTGAAGTTGCACAGAACTCATCAATTTATATAGGACTTGAGCAGACTATAAAAGTATTTGCCGGTTTTGCAGTTGGTTTCTGTTTCGGCTGGATACTTGTTGCTATTTCTGGAAAAGAATCAACAGGGTTACAGTTTATATGGTTTACTGTTGGAATTTTAATTGGCACAATTGCAACAGTTATAATACTCCATTTAATTTATAACAGAAGTCTGGCTGACATTAGAAAAAGTGTTTTAGTAATAGGAATCGATATAGTTTTTGTATTAATTTTTTTGATTTCAATTGCCAGAGGCGGTTTAGGATTTGACAAGAGAATACCTAATGAAAAAGATGTAGAGGCAGTTGCAGTTTCAATGGACAGCAGTTCAAGCTTTATTGTAAACGGCGTTAATATTAGTGAGTATTATATTAAGGATAAGAACGCAATTGAGGCAACTTTAAATGCACATAGAGCTGTTGTTAAAAAGGTACTTGAAGATAAGAGTATAATATATCCTATTTACGGAAGTAAAGATGTAACATTCGCAGAAGAAGGCGTGGATGAAATAACAAAGGATTATTATAGATTAAACATTTCATATAAGCTGAAAAATGGTTCTTATATAAACAGAACTTATGATGGATGTTTTTATGGGGATGAGTTTGACAGATTGTCAAAAATCGTTAAGAAACAAAATAATATAGTTGGTAATCTTATGAAAATACCTGCTTCCTATCTGTCGTATGTAGAGATAACTGACACTGTTAATGACAGAAGTACAGGCTTAGATGAATTTACTGAAAAAGGAAAGAAGGAAATTTACGAAGAGCTGAGAAATGCAGCAAAGAAAGATTACGACCAAATGGGTGAAAAATTCTTTAGCACAAAGAATATGAAATGGCAGTTGGCATTATCATTTATAGAAGACACTTATAATGGTGACGATAATCAAATATACGTAACACTCAACATTAGTAAGAAACATAAAAACTTATATAAATTCTTAATAGATAATGGATATGAAAATATTGAATTAATTAACTTAAAACAGGAAATGCATAGTGGTCAGGACAATAATTATGGCACAATGACCGGAAAAGAACAACGCACTGTTTATTTTAAAGTTCCAAAGTATTGGAACAATACTAAAGAGATAAGAGCCTTTTTATACGACAGTGATAAATTTAATTTTTACACAACATCTTTTAGTGTTAAAGAATCAAAATGTGAGAGAGTTAAGGGAAATCTTTGGAAATATACATATTCTTTAGGTAGTAACATGGAAACAGGCACTTTAGATAAGGTGTTTGATAAAATTATGTTCTGTCAGGTAGAAGAGAATGGCGTACAGACTACAGGATGTGTAACATTACCTAAAAATAGGGAAAAGAAATGCCTGAAATTAAAAAACGGTAAGTTTGGTCTTAATGGTGATGGCATTAGAGATTCTTTATATAACTATAAGTGGGAAAAATTAAAGTAGTCTTATTGACCGAGAAAAAAATAGTGATATAATTGAATAAGGTTTTGATTTAAATACACATATGTCAAAATATTAGACAAATTGATAATACGGAGGAATAAAAGATGGACAAGAAAAATATTGACTGGGCAAATCTTGGTTTTGGTTATGTAGATACAGACAAGAGATTTGTGGCAAATTTCAAAGATGGCAAGTGGGATGATGGAGTATTAACAGAGGACTCAAACGTAGTCATTAACGAATGTGCCGGAGTATTACAGTATGCTCAGACTATTTTCGAAGGAATGAAGGCGTACACAACAGAGGATGGCCGCATAGTCACATTCCGTCCTGACTTAAACGCATCTCGTTTCGCTGATTCAGCAAGAAGATTAGAGATGCCTGTATTCCCAGAGGATAAATTCGTAGAAGCTATTAAAGAAACAGTAAAGGCTAACGCAGCATACGTTCCACCATATGGTTCAGGAGCTACATTATATGTAAGACCTTATATGTTCGCAAGCTCATCAGTAATTGGTGTTAAGCCTGCAGAAGAATATCAGTTCAGAGTTCTTACAACACCTGTAGGACCTTACTTTAAAGGCGGTGCAAAGCCAATTACAATTAAGGTTAGTGATTTTGATAGAGCAGCTCCTCATGGAACAGGACATATCAAAGCAGGTCTTAACTATGCAATGAGCTTACATGCAATTGTTACTGCACATGCAGAAGGTTTTGATGAGAACATGTACCTTGATGCAGCAACAAGAACAAAGGTAGAAGAAACAGGTGGTGCAAACTTCATTTTCGTAACAAAAGATAATAAAGTTGTTACTCCAAAGTCAAATAGTATTTTACCTTCAATTACACGTCGTTCAATTATGTATGTTGCAAAAGAATATCTTGGACTTGAAGTTGAAGAAAGAGAAGTATTCATCGATGAAGTTAAAGATTTTGCAGAATGTGGTTTATGTGGAACAGCAGCAGTTATTTCACCTGTTGGTAAGATCGTAAATCATGGCGAAGAAATCTGCTTCCCAAGTGGAATGGATGAAATGGGACCTATTACAAAGAAATTATATGAAACATTAACAGGTATCCAGATGGGCAGAATTGAAGCTCCAGAAGGCTGGTTAGTAGAAATTAAGTAATGACAATAAAAAGTCCGCTTATGTAACAGTAGGCGGGCTTATTTATTAATTGGGATTTCTTTGAAATCACAATTAATAAATAACGTTCCACTAGGGATGCACACTGGCGCAAAGGGAAAAATGTTGCTGAAGCAACATGCGCTCGATGCGTAGAATGTCACAAGGGACATTCTTAGTTATATAATTGGGATTTTTTAAAAACCCCAATTAATTTGTTGTAGCTATTACTATTATGAAGGAGAAAAATATATATGTGGACAAGAGCAGAATTAAAAAGTACAGCCAGACAGATACTACAGAAGAATTACTGGAGTGGGGTACTTGTAACTTTGATATTATCCATTGTTATTGGCAATTTTAGTTTTGGAACATCAGTTAATTTTAATGACGTAACAGATTACATAACTAACACGGGAAATTCTATATTAACAGACAACTCTTATATGGAATATACAGATCAAAGTGCGAATTTACAGTTTAATATTTTAAGAACAAGATTACTGGGAATTATAAAAAATATTTCATACACACAGATTTCCATGGTGTTAATACTTGGAATAATCATTTTCCTCGCAGGTCTCGCTTTAGCTTTCTTAGTTTTTGCGCAGTTAGAGGTTGGCTGTAAGAGATGGTTAATTAAAAACAGAACAGTGAATCCTCAATTTAGTGAAATGACAGAAGGGTTCAGAAATGGGTATTTAAACATTGCAAAAACAATGTTTTTAAAATCATTATATACATCATTATGGTCACTGTTATTTATTATACCCGGTATAGTTAAAATGTACGAATACAGAATGATACCGTATTTGCTCGCTGAAAATCCTAATATGAGTTCCAGCGAAGCTTTTAGAAGAAGCAGACAAATGATGATGGGAAATAAAATGAATGCGTTTGTCCTTGACTTATCATTTATTGGTTGGAATATTTTGGCATCATTTACATGTGGTATACTTAACATATTCTATGTTGTACCATATAAATATTTAACAGATGTAGAATTGTACGTGACTCTATGTGGTTATCCTAAGCACAATAATCAGCAACAGCATGATAATTTTAATACAAATTATGACAGTTACGAAGAAGTTTAGAAAAAAGTCACTTTTTGGAAACAAAATTCGATTATTATACTAGACAAAGGAATTATAATTTGTTAAAATTATAACAAAGTTGAAAATCTTTTTAAAAATTATATATATGGAGGATTAATATTATGTCAAAAAAAGTAGTTATTGCAGGCGCATGTCGTACAGCAATCGGTAAGATGGGTGGAGCTTTAAGCACAACTCCAGCACCAGTTTTAGGATCTATTGTTATTGAAGAAGCTCTTAAGAGAGCAGGCGTACCAAAGGACGCTGTTGATCACGTATACATGGGATGCGTTATCCAGGCTGGTCTTGGACAGAACGTAGCTCGTCAGGCTTCAATCAAGGCAGGTCTTCCAATTGAAACACCAGCAGTTACAGTAAACGTTGTTTGTGGTTCAGGTCTTAACTGTGTAAACATGGCTGCACAGATGATTAAAGCAGGAGATGCTGATATTGTTGTTGCAGGTGGTATGGAAAATATGTCAATGGCACCATACGCACTTCCAAAGGCAAGATTTGGTTACAGAATGAACAATGGTACAATCATTGATACAATGGTAAATGATGCTTTAACAGATGCATTCAACAACTACCACATGATGATTACTGCTGAAAACGTAGCTGAACAGTGGGGAATCTCAAGAGAAGAATTAGATGAATTCTCAGCAAACTCACAGCAGAAATGCGAAAAGGCTATGGCTGACGGTAAGTTCAAAGATGAAATCGTACCTGTTGTTGTTAAGAATAGAAAGGGCGATATCGTTGTAGATACAGATGAAGGACCAAGAGCTGGTACAACAGCTGAATCACTTGGTAAATTAAGATGCTGTTCAGGAAAGCCTGATGGTGTTATTACAGCAGGAAATGCTTCAGGTATTAACGATGGAGCTGCAGCAGTTGTAGTTATGAGCGAAGAAAAAGCTAAAGAATTAGGTGTTACACCTATGGCTACATTTGTTGCCGGAGCACTTGGTGGTGTTGCACCTGAAATCATGGGTGTTGGACCAGTGGCTTCAACAAAGAAAGTTATGGAAAAAACTGGCTTAACAGTTGATGATATGGACTTAATCGAAGCTAACGAAGCTTTCGCAGCACAGTCAGTAGCAGTTGCTAGAGACTTAAAGTTCGATATGAGCAAAGTAAACGTAAACGGTGGTGCTATCGCACTTGGACATCCGGTAGGAGCTTCAGGTTGCCGTATCCTTGTTACATTACTTCATGAAATGCAGAAGAGAGATGCTAAGAAGGGTCTCGCTACTTTATGTATCGGTGGCGGAATGGGTTGCTCAACAATCGTTGAAAGAGACTAATTGAATACATAAAAAGCTGGTGGCAATTTTTTACTACCAGCTTTTAGTGTGTTTTTCTACCATAAGAGTTTATCCAAACTCTTAATACAATTATAATTTTTTAAGGAGAAGTGATATGGAATTTATTACTTATGAACAGGATGGATTTGTTGGAGTAATTACAATCAACCGTCCAAAGGCATTAAATGCATTAAACAGCCAGGTTCTTGATGAATTAAATGCAACTTTAGATGCAGTTAATTTAGATGAAACAAGAGCATTAGTTTTAACAGGTGCAGGTGAAAAGTCATTTGTAGCCGGTGCTGATATTGGAGAAATGTCAACATTAACAAAGGCTGAAGGTGAAGCATTTGGTAAAAAAGGAAACGATGTATTTAGAAAGTTAGAAACATTTGACATTCCTGTAATCGCTGCCGTAAACGGATTTGCTTTAGGTGGTGGATGCGAAATCTCAATGAGTTGTGATATTAGACTTTGTTCTGAAAATGCAATTTTCGGACAGCCTGAGGTAGGTCTTGGAATCACACCTGGATTTGGTGGAACACAGAGACTTGCAAGATTAGTTGGTCCTGGAATGGCTAAGCAGATGATTTACACAGCTAGAAACATTAAGGCTGATGAAGCTTACAGAATCGGTCTTGTAAATGCTGTATATCCACAGGAAGAATTATTAGATGCTGCAAAGAAGTTAGCTGCAACAATTGCTAAGCAGGCTCCTATCGCAGTTAGAGCTTGTAAGAAAGCTATCAATGATGGTCTTGATGCAAGCATGGATGATGCTATCGTTATTGAAGAAAAATTATTTGGAAGCTGCTTCGAAACAGAAGATCAGAAGGCAGGAATGGGTAACTTCCTTGAAAAAGATAAAGAAAAGAAGTTAAAGGTTGTTCCTTTCCAGAACAAATAATTAAATAAGGAAAACACCACATGGATTTAATTTCATTGTGGATACAATTTAAATTTTATAAAAATATTTTTGGAGGAAAATAAGATGAAAGTTGGAGTAATTGGTGCTGGTACAATGGGCCAGGGAATCGCAAAGGCTTTTGCTATGGTTGATGGTTACACAGTAGCTTTATGTGACATCAAGCAGGAATGGGCAGAAGGCGGAAAAGACAAGATTGCTAAAGGATATGCAAGACTTGTTGAAAAAGGAAAAATGACACAGGAACAGGTTGATGGTATTCTTGATAGCATCACACCAGGTCTTAAGGAAGACTTATGTGCAGATTGTGACTTAATCGTTGAAGCTGCATTTGAAAACATGGAAGTTAAGAAAACTACATTTAGTGAATTAGATAAGATTTGCAAGCCTGAATGTATCTTTGCTTCAAATACATCATCACTTTCTATCACAGAAATCGGAAATGGTCTTACACGTCCTATGATTGGTATGCATTTCTTCAACCCTGCTGATAGAATGAAATTAGTAGAAGTTATCGCAGGCGTTAATACACCTGACGAAACAGTAGAAGAAATCATTAAGATTTCAAAAGAAATTGGAAAGACACCTGTACAGGTAAATGAAGCTGCAGGATTTGTAGTAAACAGAATTTTAATTCCAATGATTAACGAAGCTGCTTTCATTAAGATGGAAGGTGTTTCAGATATCGCTGGTATTGATGCAGCTATGAAGCTTGGTGCTAACCACCCAATGGGACCACTTGAATTAGGTGATTTCGTTGGTTTAGATATCTGCCTTGCAATTATGGATGTACTTTATAATGAGACAGGAGATAGCAAATATCGTGCATGTCCATTAATCCGTAAGATGGTTAGAGGTGGAAATCTTGGTGTTAAATCAGGTAAGGGATTCTACGTTTATAACGCAGACCGTACAAAGACACCAGTAGATGCTCAGTAATTTAGAGCAAACTATAAATATGGAGGAAAGATAAATGGATTTTACTTTAAGCAAAAAACATGAAATGGCTAGAACTCTTTTCAAAGAATTCGCTGAAAATGAAGTTAAACCTCTTGCTCAGGAAACAGATGAAAATGAACAGTTTCCAGTAGAGACAGTTGAAAAGATGGCAAAATATGGTTTCCTTGGTATACCGGTTCCTAAGGAATACGGCGGACAGGGATGTGACGTTTTAACATATGTAATGTGTGTTGAAGAATTATCAAAAGTATGTGGTACAACAGGTGTTATCGTATCTGCACATACATCACTTTGTATCGATCCTATTATGACATTCGGTACAGAAGAACAGAAGAAGAAATATGTTCCAGATCTTGCAAGTGGTAAGAAGCTTGGAGCTTTCGGTCTTACAGAACCTGGTGCCGGTACAGATGCACAGGGACAGCAGACAAAGGCTGTATTTGATGAAGCTACAAATGAATGGGTATTAAACGGTTCTAAGTGCTTCATTACAAATGGTAAGTACGCAGATGTTTACATCGTAATCGCTGTAACAGGTAAAGTTGAAAAACGTGGTAGAATGATGAAAGAAATTTCAGCATTTATCGTTGAAAAAGGAACACCTGGATTTACATTTGGTACAAAAGAAAAGAAGATGGGTATCCGTGGTTCAGCTACATACGAATTAATATTTGAAGATTGCCGTATCCCAGCTGAAAACTTACTTGGTAAGAAGGGTAAAGGTTTCGGTATCGCTATGCATACACTTGATGGTGGACGTATTGGTATCGCTTCACAGGCTCTTGGTCTTGCTGAAGGTGCTCTTGAAACAACAATCGAATATGTTAAGGAAAGAAAACAGTTCGGTAGAGCAATTGGTCAGTTCCAGAATACTCAGTTCCAGTTAGCAGATATGGCTACTAAGGTAGAAGCTGCTAAGATGTTAGTATACAAGGCTGCAAGAGCTAAAGATACTCAGAAGGAATATGGTTTCGAAGCTGCTCAGGCTAAATTATATGCAGCAGAAGTTGCAATGGAAGTTACAACTAAGGCTGTTCAGTTACACGGTGGTTATGGTTATATCAGAGAATATGACGTTGAAAGAATGATGAGAGATGCTAAGATTACAGAAATCTACGAAGGTACTTCAGAAGTTCAGCGTATGGTAATCTCTGCAAACTTATTAAAGTAATAGGAGGTACTAATCGTGAAAATTATCGTTTGTGTAAAACAGGTACCTGATACAAAGGGCGGAGTTAAATTCAACCCAGATGGTACATTAGATAGAGGTGCAATGCTTACAATTATGAACCCTGATGATAAGGCAGGTCTTGAAGCTGCACTTAGATTAAAAGATCAGTACGGTGCTGAAGTAACAGTTCTTACAATGGGTCTTCCAAAGGCTGAAGATGTTCTTCGTGAAGCTATGGCTATGGGTGCTGATAACGGAATTTTAGTAACAGATAGAGTTTTAGGTGGTGCTGATACTTGGGCTACATCTACAACAATCGCTGGTGCTATCAGAAATATTAAAGATTATGATATCATTATTACAGGACGTCAGGCTATTGATGGTGATACAGCTCAGGTTGGACCACAGATTGCTGAACATCTTGGAATCCCTGTTATTTCATACGCTGAAGGTATTGAAGTTGACGGAGATAGCGTAATTGTTAAGAGACAGTATGAAGATAGACATCATATGCTTAAAGCTAAAATGCCTGTATTAATTACAGCTCTTTCAGAATTAAATGATCCTCGTTACATGACTCCAGGTGGAATTTTTGATGCTGTTGATGCTGAAATCACAACTTGGGGAAGAGCAGACTTAGTAGATGTAAACGATGGAGACCTTGGCCTTAAGGGCTCACCTACAAAGATTGCTAAGGCATCAGATAAGGTTCGTAAGGGTGCTGGAGAAAAGGTTGCTCCTGATTCACCTGATGAAGCAGTTGAGTACATCATGGACAAATTATTAACAAAGCACGTTATTTAGTAGAGAGGAGATTATAATTATGCAGAACATTAATTTAGAAGATTATAAAGGCGTATATGTCTTCGCTCAGCAGGTAGATAACGAATTAAGCGGTATCGCATTCGAGTTACTTGGAGAAGCAGGAAGACTTGCAAAACCATTAAATACAGAAGTAACAGCCGTACTTCTTGGATCAAACGTTGGAAATTTAGTTGATCAGTTAGCTGAATATGGCGCTGATAAGGTTATCGTTGTTGATAATCCTGAACTTGAAACATACAGAACAGAACCATATGCTCAGGCTTTAACAGCAGTTATTAATGAATTCAAGCCTGAAATTATGTTAGTTGGTGCTACAGCAATCGGTAGAGATTTAGGTCCTACAGTTTCAGCTAGAGTAGCAACAGGTCTTACAGCTGACTGTACAGTTCTTGAAATTGGTGATTTCCCAATCAATCCAATTCCAGGTAGAGAACAGAAACATAATCAGCTTCTTATGACTCGTCCTGCATTCGGTGGTAATACAATTGCTACTATTGCATGTCCAGATCATAGACCACAGATGGCTACAGTTCGTGCCGGTGTTATGCAGAAAGCAGAACCAAAGGCAGGTGCAAAGGCAGAAGTTATTAACTTTGATGCTAAGTTAGAAAAGAACAGCAAATATGTTGAAATTCAAGAAGTAATTAAGTCTGTAACAGAAACAGTTGACATTATGGACGCTAAGATTTTAGTATCAGGTGGACGTGGTGTTGGTTCAGCAGAAAACTTCAAACTTCTTGAAGATTTAGCAGAAGCTCTTGGTGGTGAAGTAGCATGCTCAAGAGCAGTAACAGATAACGGTTGGTTACCAGTTGACAGACAGGTAGGACAGACAGGTAAGACAGTTCGTCCACAGGTTTACTTTGCAATTGGTATTTCAGGTGCTATCCAGCACGTTGCCGGTATGGAAGAATCAGACCTTATTATCGCAATCAATAAAGACGAAGATGCTCCAATCTTTGACGTAGCTGATTACGGTATTGTAGGTGATTTAAACAAAATCGTACCACAGCTTACAGCAGCAATTAAGGCAGCAACAACTGAAAAATAATCGCGAAGCTTTGAGTAAAGCGACGTAAACATAAAAAGCGAGAAGGTGGAATCGTGCTTGCACGAATGAAACCTTCTCGCTTTTTATGTAACACGCGGCATTTTACGAATGCCGCGTGCTTCTAGATTTGTTTTACAAATCAAGAAGAAACGTCGCTTCAAAGAAATGAAAATGAAAATGAAAATAATGTCAAAAAAATTTCTTATGGAAAAATATAATATTGATATTAGTGAATATGATTTGATAATAGGGTATAGAGCTGATGATTCTTATTTCAGATTTGCAGAAGACTTTTTAAATAATTCAATAAGTGTTGAAAAATTAGAAAGAGCAAAGGATATTAACAAAGCCAGTGTGGGAACAGAAAAAAATATTGCTGAAACTTTAGGATGTAATATTGAAGAAATAATTTAATAAAGTTAAAAAATGATTTGCATGATTAAATAATTTTAGAAAAATGGCAGAAAATAATAGTAAATGTTAAAAAAATGAAAAAACACTGTAAAAACGTTTAAAAATCTGTTAATATTATAAGGCAATAGCAAATAATAAGAAAGGAAAGTATAGCTAGGCTATACAAAAGAGGAGAATGTTAGAGAAAATATTTAAACTCAAACAGAACAATACTTCTGTTAAGACAGAAGTAATTGCGGGTCTTACAACATTTATGACTATGGCATATATTCTTGCTGTAAACCCAAGTATTTTAAGTGCTTCCGGAATGGATAAGGAAGCGATTCTTATTGCTACATGTTTAGCTTCATTTATTGGTACAATGTGTATGGCGTTTTTTGCAAATCTTCCATTTGCTTTATCAGCAGGTCTTGGACTTAATGCTTATTTTGCATACACAGTTTGTGGAGAAATGAAATATTCATGGCAGATAGCATTATTTGCAGTATTTGTTGAAGGTATTATTTTTATAATTCTTTCTTTAACAAATGTACGTGAAGCTATTTTTGATGCAATTCCATTTAATCTTAAGAAGGCAGTATCAGTTGGTATTGGTTTATTTATTGCTTTTATTGGTTTACAGAATGCAGGACTTGTTCAGAATTCTGATTCAACACTTGTTACTATTACAGACTTTACACAGAATTTCCATACAGCAGGCATTACAGCATTATTAGCTGTTATTGGTGTATTCATTACAGCTATACTCTATATTAAGAGAGTAAAAGGATCAATTCTTATTGGTATCGTATCAACATGGATTCTTGGAATTATCAGTGAATTAGTAGGATTGTATGTTCCTAATGTAGAAAAGGGAGTATATTCAGTTATTCCAACTAATTTTGTAAGTTTTGATTTTTCAGCATTAGGAAAAACATTTGGTCAGTGCTTCAACCTTGACTTCAAGGCTGTTGGTCTTGTTAACTTCATCATTGTTGTATTTGCATTCCTTTTTGTAGACTTATTCGATACGTTAGGAACAATCATTGGTGTAAGTACAAAAGCAGGTATGCTTGATGAAGATGGTAAGTTGCCAAAGATTAAACCGGCACTTTTATCTGATGCTATTGCTACATCAGCAGGTGCTATTCTTGGTACATCAACAACAACAACATTCGTTGAATCATCAGCAGGTGTTGCAGAAGGTGGACGTACAGGTCTTACAGCAGTTGTTACAGGATTATTATTCTTAGTAGCTGTTATTTTCTCACCTTTATTTGTTACAATTCCATCATTTGCTACAGCTCCGGCACTTATTATGGTTGGATTCCTTATGTTTGGAGCTATTACAGATATTAAGTTTACAGATGATAATTTAACAGAAGCTATTCCAGCTTACCTTTGCGTAATTGCAATGCCATTATTTTACAGCATTTCAGAAGGTATTTCAGTAGGAATTATCTCATATGTATTAATTAACTTAGTATGTGGAAAAGGTAAGAAGGTTAAGCCTTTATTGTATGTTTTAGCTGTATTATTTATTTTAAAATATATATTCTTATAAAATAATATAACTATAGATTTGAAAATTGAATATTAACTGCATATATATAATGTTATATGCAGACAAAATAAAGGTTATGGTACTAACTTGGTAGTTGGTATCATAACCTTTTATGTTATATATATGTTTACCATTTTAGTCAAAGCAGTTATAATGTAAAAGAAGAAAAATGTATATATGAAAATATGTAAATAAGAAAATATATAGTGCTAATTAAAAATAGATAATGGGAAAAGCTAGGTGGAAGCATTGTATATAATGTAACATTCTTCCAAGGTATATTTACATAGACAATATATAAAATAGTTATATAGGAGAAATTTATGAATATAAAAATTGAGTGGAAACAGTGTTTGAAAATTGGAATAAGTATATTCGCACTTTTTTTGTGTATTAACTACTGGAATGCGGTAGCTAATACGATAAGTGTGTTTATTAGTGGTGTTACTCCGATTTTAATAGGGTGCGTGGTTGCGTATATGGTTAATATTTTTATGTCAGGACTTGAAAAAAGATATTTTCCTAACAGCACCAAAGAAGGTGTTATAAAAAGCAGAAGACCTGTATGCATGGCACTGGCAATCGTTATTGTTTTAGGTGTGATAGCACTTTTGATTTATATGATTATACCAGAATTAATCAGATGTATTGAGACTTTTATTAATGGCATGCCGGATTTAATAAAAGAAATTTCTCAAAATAAATATGTTAAAAGAATGGTTTCTCAGGAAACATTAGACCAACTAAAAAACATGAAATGGGATAGCTATTTGGAAAAAATAGGTGGCTTTCTGTTTTCAGGAATTGGTGGTGCGGTAAATGCAGTGGCTGCTGTTGCAAGTTCTGTTATATCTGTTGTGGCAACTATTTTAATTGGAATTATTTTTTCTATATATTTTCTAACAGGAAAAGAAAGATTAATTAATCAAACAAAAAGAGTAATAAAAGTTGTTTTTAAGGAAAAATGGTATAACAAAATAATGCATTATATTTATATTTTTGATGATTGTTTTCATGGTTATATTGTGGGCAAATTAATTGATGCAGTTGTCCTTGGTGGGATGTGTATGCTTACCATGTTTATTTTAAGATTGCCATATGCGGTTATGATTGGAACACTAATAGGTTTTACTGCATTAATACCAGTTGTTGGTGCATATGTAGGAACTGCTGTTGGGGCAATTATGGTATTAACTGAGTCACCAATGCAGGCTATTATATTTATAATTATTATTATGGCAATTCAGTTAGTAGAGGGAAATGTAATTTATCCAAAAATCATGGGCAATTCAATAGGTCTTCCCGGAATTTGGGTTTTGGCAGCTGTAACTGTAGGTGGTAGTTTGTTTGGAATAATTGGTATGTTAATTGGTGTTCCAATTATTGCGGGATTCTATAAGATAGCATCTGAAAGTATTCATAAAAGGGAAGAAAAACTAAAATAAATCCTTTTAAAAAGTGCAAAAACAACGCTAGAAATATTATTGAAAAAATACTACAAAAGAAGTATTATATATTTTGTAGAACTAACAAAAGTTAGTAAGGACAAACAACTAAGGAGGAAAAGAAAATGGATGTATTAAAGAAAGTAGGAATGTTCGCAGCTGGAACATTATTTGGAACAGCAGGAATTAAAGTTTTAACAAGCAAGGATGCAAAGAAAGTATATGCTAACTGTACAGCAGCAGTTTTAAGAGCTAAGGACTGTGTAATGGATACAGTTACAGCAGTACAGGAAAACGCAGAAGATATTTATTCAGAAGCACAGCAGATTAATGAAGAAAGAGCTGCTGAAGAAGATATTTTTGAAGATGAAGATGTAGTGGAAGACGAAGAGGGCGAAGAAGAATAATGAAATTTGTTATTAAACACGATATAAAAGGAAGAATTCGTGTACATTTCATTAATGGAAAAATGTCTTACAGAGACGCTGATATTGTTCAGTATTATTTTGAAAATCTGGCTTGTATAGAAGCGTGTAAAGTGTTTAATAGAACAAGTGACGTTGTACTTAATTATACATGTACACGAAATAACGTACTGAAACTTTTACAGACTTTTTCTTATAAAAAAGTTAATGTGCCTGATACATATTTAGAGAATACAGGTAGAGAACTAAATGAATATTATAAGGAAAAGCTTATTGACAGGGTAATGGTACGCTATGGATGTAAGTTTTTACTTCCAACAAGTGTAAAGATAGCATTGACACTTTATAATGCTACAAAATATATCGTCAAAGGCATAAAGGTTTTGGCAAAAGGCAAACTGGAAGTGCCTGTTTTAGATGCTACAGCCATAGGTGTATCTGTATTCAGGGGAGATACATCTACAGCAGGCTCTATTATGTTTTTACTTAGTATAGGCGAGTTACTTGAAGAGTGGACTCATAAGAAATCTGTTAGTGACTTAGCAAAGAGCATGTCGCTTAACATTGAAAAAGTCTGGGTTAAGCATGGTGAAATTGAAGAGCAGATTGAATATAACAAAGTTAAACCTGATGATATTGTAATTG